>Ga0114968_10000045_pt1 | contig 108396 bp, 96 predicted proteins | sample M_130807_EF_Meta_FD_87020 | JGI IMG/M metagenome (GOLD analysis project Ga0114968, IMG submission 87020) | Freshwater microbial communities from Lake Montjoie, Canada to study carbon cycling - M_130807_EF_MetaG | ecosystem: Environmental > Aquatic > Freshwater > Lake | place: Lake Montjoie... | reverse complement strand
ACTCACTTGGGTTGCATACCCAATGCTGGCCAAAGACCAAGAATTGTTGTCTACAGACGTGACCATCCGCTTGCGCGTCAACAAAGAATACAAAAACTTTGTAGGCTCAGGTGAAAACGCAGGCAAGCCTATGTACGGCTGGTCTATGGAAGACATCGCTACTAAAGTGGGTTCTCAAGACATGCTCAAAGAAGCATTGGCTATGATCAACGTGGTGCCAAACCCATACTATGCTTTCTCGGAATATGAGCGTTCACGTTTGGATACCAAAGTGAAAATCGTCAATCTTCCAGAAGTTTGTACTGTACGCATCTACACGGCTAATGGTAAATTAGTGAGAACTTTCAAAAAAGACAGTCCTCAAACGTATATTGATTGGGATTTAACCAACTATAAAACTATCCCGGTAGCTGGTGGTATTTACCTTATCCACATCGATGTACCAAATGTAGGTGAGCGCGTATTGAAGTTCTTTGGCGGTATGCGTCAGGCGGATTTACAAGGTATTTAATGACAGATTAGTTCGAAAGCTATGAAAATGACATTCAAACAAATAGTACTAAGTGCAGGTCTAGTGGCCTCTCTAACTGCGCAGGCAGGTAACGAAGACCGCGTAGGTTCTGCCGGAGCGTCACAATTGTTGATCAACCCTTGGGCTAGATCTTCTGCAATTGGCGATGCATCTTACGCAAATAGCAATGGTCTTGAGGCAACCTACATGAATATCGCAGGTTTGGCTTTTACAGATAAAACACAACTCAAGTACAACTATTCAAATTGGATGGGTAACGCCGGCATCTCCTTGAACGGTGCGGGTATTGCTCAGCGGATTTCTGATTCTGAGGTTTTTTCGGTCAGTGTCCAAGCGATGAATTACGGAGATATTCCCATTACTACGGTTGCAAATCCTGAAGGTAATATTGGTTTCTTTTCACCAAGGTTCAATATTTTTAGTGTTGGATACGCCAAAGAGTTTTCTTCTTCAATCTATGGTGGAATCAATTTCAAGGTAATTTCTGAGAGTATCTCAAACCTTAAGGCTAACGGAATTGCTATTGATGCAGGTATTCGTTATGTATCTGGGGAACAAGATCAATTGAAGTTCGGTATTACGCTTAAAAATGTCGGACCCGTAATGCGCTACAAAGGCGACGGATTGGCACAACAAGTGACATACGTCACAACTGGTTACAATGCTTCACTTGAGCAACGTTCAGCGACTTTTGAATTGCCATCTCTTTTAGGTATTGGGGCTTCTTATGACTTCATCTTCAATGAAAGCAATAAATTAAATATGGCGCTTGGTTTTACAGCGAACTCTTTTATGAAGGACCAATTTCGTATTGGACTTGATTATGGTGTAGCGAAAGACAACATGGCCTTCAACCTCAGGGCTGGTTTCTGCTACGAAAAGGGAATGTTCAATGAAGAATTAAAATCAAGTGCATTTAGTGGCCCTTCGGCTGGATTTTCTATAGATGCACTTGTTGGTGAAAATCAAAATGCATTAGGTTTAGAATACGCAGCACGCTTTGCGGGTGTATTTGGTACCATTCACACAATTGGTGCAACCATTAGCTTAAAATAATTTTCTAACTTTGTTAGGTGCAAGAGAGCTCTTATAGGGCTCTCTTATTTGTTTCCACAAATCGAATACCATGTCAAATATCAGTTACTACACAGCAGAAGGCTTACAAAAAATCAAAGATGAACTCCATCATCTGAAAACAGTTCAACGCCCTGCAATATCTGAACAAATTGCCGAAGCGAGAGACAAGGGTGATTTATCTGAAAATGCAGAATACGATGCAGCTAAAGAAGCACAAGGCATCTTAGAAATGAAAATCTCTAAAATGGAAGCTATTGTTTCCAATGCGCGTTTAATAGATGAATCGCACATGGACAACAGCAAGGTGTTTATCCTTTCGAAGGTTTTGATAAAAAACCCTACCAATGGTATGGAAATAGAATACACGCTCGTTGCAGAAAACGAAGCAGATCTTAAATTGCGCAAAATTTCAATTGAATCGCCAATTGGAAAAGGTCTTTTAGGAAAGAAAGTTGGCGACGTTGCCGAAATTCAAACTCCAGGTGGCATCATGCATTTTGAAATAAAATCTATTTCTAGGTAGTGGCGAGTTTATTTTCAAGGATCATAGCTGGGGAAATCCCTTGTCATAAAGTTGCTGAGAACGACGAATTCTTGGCTTTCCTTGACATTATGCCGTTGGCGAAAGGGCACACACTCATTATCCCAAAGCTTGAAACCGATAATATTTTTGATATCGAAGACCAAAGCTACCAACGTTTATGGCTCTTTGCCAAGCAAGTAGCAGGCATTCTGCAATTACATGTACCATGCAAGCGCATTGGCCTAAGTGTAATTGGATTAGAGGTACCACATGCGCACATCCATCTTATTCCACTGCAAAACGTAGACGACATCAATTTTAGCAAGCCTAAAGTAGCTGCTGACCCGATAGAGCTGGCAGCTTTGGCAAGAATTTTGTTTGAGGGAACGCAGCAATAAAAATCAGATGAAAATACTAGCATTCTTATCAAGTTTTCTATTCGTGGGAATTGTCTTTGCGCAGCCCATGCGTATTTTATTTGTAGGTAACTCTTATACCCATTACAATAATATGCCAAATCTTTTTGAGCAAATGGCAGATAGTAAAGGGGTTAAAATAGAGGTTTTGATGGATGCTAAATCTAGTCATACCTTTAAGATGCATGCGAAAAGACCTGAATTATACAAGAGTATCAACTCCGCTAAGTGGGATTATGTGGTTTTACAGGGCTTTAGCCGTGAATTAGCGCAAGATCGCGCAGTTATTGAGAAAGAGAGCCTGCCTTACATCAAACAGCTCTTAGATTCTATTTATGCCAATAATAGTTGCACAAACGTCCTGCTTTATCAAACATGGGGTTATGACAACGGGTTCAAAGATGATTCTTTGGGCATAGATTGGACTTATCAAACTATGTCTGACCGTATCCATGAAGGATATTTATTTGTGAGTGAAAAACTCAACCTTACAATAGTTCCAGTCGGTAAGGTCTGGGAAACTGTTAAGGAAAACCATCCTCAAATTCAACTTTATCAGGAAGACAAACAACACCCATCATTAGCGGGCTCTTATTTAGCGGCTTCATGCTTTTATTCGGCGCTTTTCAAAACAGAGCCAAATCTAAGCTTCACCGCAAAACTCGATCCTAAGCAAGCCGCAATCATTCAGGAAATCGCAGGTGTACAGGTATTGATGAACAAAAGTCGCTACAAAATCAATCAAAATACTGTTGAACTGGAGGTTAGATTAAGTCCTGAAGATAAAAAGGTGGTGCACTTGAGTGCCAACTACCCGCACGCAAAAAGTGTTGTTTGGGATTTCGGTGACGGCATGACAGAAAGTGCTTTTAAAACAAGGCATGTCTATGGAAAACCTGGTAACTACGAAATTAAAATCAAAGTTCAGGATGCTTGTGGAGAGCGCCTCTTGAAAAGAAAAATCACCGTTTAATTGAAAAACGTTCAGACTGATTTTTCTTGAATTTTAATACCAAATAATTGGCTGCTATATTTTTTCATTGGCCACAAAATAAAATGTAGCTTTTTTCGTATCACGTCTATGTAATAGACATATACAATGAAGATCAGCCAGAAGCCTAGTGTATAGGGGATCACTTCATAGGGGCCAAGTTTTTCGTGCAAAAAGTCATTGAAACCAATCCTGATCACGCTGCCGTAAAGGAGCATCATGTGGATGATAAAAATGCTCAGTGTATTTTGCCCAATTTTTAGAAATAAATTGTCTTTGTTTATCTGAATTACATAGGTTTCTATGCCCAACAATAACGAGAGAATGACCAACACCATTCCAAATTTGTCTAGGAGCCAATCCATTTGATAAAAGGCAATATCCTGCAGACCAGGCACACTTTGAAGCCAAACTAGGAAGGGCTTGATTCCAAAGAAAATAAGTAAGCCCGCACCGAAAGTACCAATGATGACGGGTAAAGATTTGACATAGTTTTTGTAGTGATAGAGCAAGACACCTAGCATGGCACCGTACATGGTGTAGCCCATTCTTGGCGTAATCGGAAATTCTGAATGCGGACCATGAAACATATTTTGAATAAAAGTGGGTGCATTTTTGGGCCAATAGTGGTCGCCTAAGGAGCCAAAATATAATTGGGAATAAAACAAAAATGTCCCAGCTAGCAAGTAATAGATCCAGAGTGGTATGACTTTTATCAATCGAAATAAACCGTAGAGCAGAATAATTGTCAAGATGCCAAAAGCAATACATTGTAAAACATGAAAGGCATAAATCTGGAGGAGGTAGCCCCAAAACAGCAGTTCAACAACGCGTTTAAATCCTTTGCGAACGCGCATATTCTGCCAGAAACTCTGTTGTTCATTGCCAAGTAAGAGATAAGTAAAAATGAGGCCCGTTACCGTTAAAAAGGTAGGCGAGGTAAAGCCACGGATGAATTTCCAGGTATGGTACGCAGGATAAGATTCATTGACCCACTCAGGTGAAAGTGAATCGTGGACAAAATGCCCTTCCAACATTAATAAGATGGCAATAGTACGCGCAATATCAATGAAATAGAGGCGTGTTTTAGGTTTATTGAGGCTTACTTGGTTTCCCATTTGAGATAAAAAACGTGCGAAAGGTACGAAAGAAATGACGAATCGGCTCAAGAACCTGAACCAAAGCAATAAAGAAAGCTAGGAATATAATGGCGCCCAAGACGGCTTCGAGGGCAGTCAGTTTGTTTTCCAAAAAGCTGCGCAAGCTATAGCCTGTGATTGCGCCATATAGAATAATGGCATGCCATACGTAGATCGCGAATGTTTCTTGCCCAGCGGCCATAAAATAGCGGTGGCGTAAATGTTCAAACCCGCTTATATAGGCAAAGAAGATCAGCAACAAAGCCACAAAAAATGCGCGGTCAAAAGCCCATAAATATTTGTAATGAAAATGAGTGAAATCACCGTTGTAGATAAACGTCATGATCCATCCAACAAAATAAAATGCCAAGCCCATCGCTATGAGATAGCGGTAAACATTTTTGTTTTTGAATCCGGTTCCGTGGATACTCAGGTAATGGCCAAACCCCGCGCCTAAAAAGACAAAACCAATCCAAGGGAAAATCGAGAAACCTGTATCGGGTCCTTGGATCATATTTTGTAAGATTGCCGGAATGCCTACAGGGAAATACCCGGGCTGAAGGCGCACGAGTGGGGTAAAACCAAAGATAAGCAGTGCCAAAAGCAGGTAAAAAATCCAACTCAACTGTCTGACTTTATACAGTAAAGCACTCATCAAAAGCAACAGCAAGAGGCCAAATCCAATGCATTGTAAGATATGGAAACCTAAAAAATGAGGATTGAAATGCCCAGCGAAATAGTATTTGAGGTATTTGAGGTTGAGCTGCAGCAAATAACCAATGAGCAAAAGACTGAGCGCTCGGCGGAGTCCTTTTTTGACTCGGATTAGCTTGAAAAACGGCGCATGGCCTTTTTGCCATTCTTTGTGGAGTAGCAAGGTGAAAACAGTTCCTGAAATAGTGAAAAATAAAGGCGCTGTTAAACCTCTGAAAAAGCCCCAAGTACTGAACCAAACACTGCCCGAAGAACCGTGCAACCTCACTTCTGCCATAAAAATAGGGTAGCTTTCAAGTGTCATGGAGATGAAATGCCCTTGAAGCATCATGAGGATTGCTACGCTCCGACTGAAATCTAGAAAATGGATACGCTGTTTTTGACTCATCTGGGCGTAATTGGTTCAGTGCGTAGTTCGATGATTTCAATGCGTCTTTCTAAGGATGCATCTTTGGAATAAACAGAATTGCGTTGGTCGTAGTAGTTATCGCTCACGTCTTTTTTGGCTTTGTATTCACCCATTGGCACTTCAATAAATTGCAAGCGCTGTGGGGTGGTCAGCATATAAGGTGCAAATTTACCACCATCTATCTCTTCAAAATAATTTTTGATGGCTGAAATGCGTCTATTTGTCAAATGTACGTTATAATCTGACTTGGCCAGCGGACTTGCAAATCCTTGTACCATGATACTGACCTGCTGACCCGACTGAAGTGCCTGCCAAACCTGTTCTCTAAACAGGGCGAGGTTTTGCATTCCGAAGTCTACTTCCCGATCAAAAAACGCAAGCAATGATTGGGATTGTTGCACAGCCGCTAAAGAATCACGGCCTTCGCTTACTTTTTGCAAGTACAGTGGATATTGACTTTTGTATTTTTCATAAGTTTCTTCGTAAGAGAACTCCGTAACATCGGCTGTGGTTTTCGGGTTGGGGTGGTCGTTTTCGAAATAGAGTCGGATGGGTAATTCAACAATTTGAATGGCTGTAGATTCCTTCTTTTCTTCTTGTGGCTTAGGACGCGGAAAATATTGGTAAAAGATATCACTGCAGCAGGTAGGATGGGAGGTATATAAGCTTCCTTCGCGGTTTGAGCTTAAAAAGGCGGTATCTCCATCACAAAAGAAATAAAGCTCATTGGCCGAACTATTTAATGGCAAACCCAGATTGATGGGCGGGCCAAATGTGCCATCGGTTTGAAGGTTTGAATAAAATATATCATATCCACCGAATCCGGCATGCCAGGTGCTCGAGAAGTAAAGGCGTTTAAAAAATGGATCAAACCAAGGCGAGACTTCATTTTCAAGTGAATTCAGCCCAGATAAGTTTATTGGTTCTTCAAGTGTTCCGTCCTGTGCATATGTTGTTATCCAAAGGTCAAGATCTCCATTTGCTCTTGCAGAAGAAGCGCTATAAATCAGTTTGAGTTGCCCGTTTAGTTCAAAAAGATTTGGCATGCTTTGGTAGGTAGCGATTGGAAGAGAGAGCAGCGCATTTGTATCGAGTTGCCAGGTATTTGCTTGCCTGACCACCTTCATGATGCGGCATTTCAGGGTATTGGCTGTTCTGCTGCATGCACTACACAGTGCAAAACTGCTGTCGGGGGCAAGCGTGAAGTTGCCGTACTCCTCTTGCGGACGCAGGCCTTTGATGAACACCGGATTTTTTATTGAGGCCGGGAATTGATAAAGTTGGATAGTATAATGGCTGCTGAAAATTTGTTCTTCGTCTGCGGCAGTAGAATCGGCTCTTAAGGAGCTAAAAATGAGGGTGTCATTTAATATGAGGTGTCCAAATTCGGAATCGATCGTATTGACCGGATGCGGAATTAATGCGGTAATTTCTTTGGTACTCATGGATTTGAGTTGTTTGAGTACCCAATTACAAGCAATAATTTCTTGTTCAGCCTTGAGGTAAGTGTTATTTTTTTTATCCTCGGCAAAAAACTGTTTGGCTTCTTTAAATTGTGCCAGGGCCTCTTTGTAGCGACCTTGTTGCTTGAGCATGAGCGCATAATTAAGCTGCGCTTGCGGATATTTTTGCCCATCGGGGTCTTGCTCAAATACCTTTAGAAAATAAGTGGCTGCGGTTTTGTAATCCTTGAATTGCTGATTGGCGCTTGCGATTTTCCATTGTAGATCGAGGTTGTTGGGTTCCAATTCAAGTGCTTGATCATAGTAGCGCAAGGCTTCTATGTAGTCGAGCGCTTGCACTTGGGTATCGGCATGGGCAATGAGCCGCTGCAATTGCTTTTGCGCACAAAGTGGTGAGGCAAGCAACAGCAAATAAATCAGATATAGTCTGGGCATATGCGGTATTGCAATTGTGGGGGTTTAAATTTACTGAAAACGTAGCGCACACTTAATTCAAAAGCACCCCGACCTCTACTGGCAGGCACGAGTGAAGAATAATTGAAGTCGTAGGAAACACCGGTGTAAAGCGGCCCGCGGGCAAGTCCAAATTGCAGACAAATTGCCTCTTTGGTTCGCCACCATAGCGCTGAACTCAGTGTAATGTCTTCTTTTGAGGAGAGAAAATAGGCGGCTGTGGACCCTAGGGTCAATGTACGGAACGGCCCCTGTAAATTGAGCTGAAAACTGGGTTCAAAAAGTATTTCTGGGGTGTATTGATAGCGTAGCTGACCAAATAAATTGACCCTGATATCGCGTTTCGTGTTGTCCGTAAAGAAGCTCTGATTGGGCCGCGTGAGGTTAAAAATACTCAGCCCACTTTGCATGGAGATTTGTTTATTGAGCGCGAATTGATGGATGAGTCCTAAGCCGAGCATAGGTTTGGTCATGGACGCCGTCTGGAAAAACTCATTGGTGGGCGCATTTGGATCAAAAATATAGCCGTTGTATTGGTTGTCAAAATAGAAGGCACTGCTGTTGAGTTGCCGTTGATTGAAACCCAGCTGAATGGCGGCTCGGAGTTGCTGTTGCTTATTGAGGGCAATTGGCCGACATATACTCAGTTGCATTTCGTTGGTCTGAAACTTGCCGTCGCCAACTTGGTCGTGAAAATAATTGGCTGCGATACCCCATTCTTTCCATTTGGTATCTGCAGCAAGAGCGGTGGTTTGAAAAGGAATGCTGACGCTGCGCCACTGTGTGCGGTAGTTGGCCGTGAGGCGGAGGTCTTCTTTGAAATTGCCGGCATGGGCAGGGTTGAGAAAGATGGGATTGTTATTGAATTGCGTCCAATGGATGTCTTGGGCAAGCATTGGGGCCGCCAACAATAAAAATAGGATCCTGCAAAACTCCTTCACGTAACGAAGTTACGAAAAAGCCTGCGGATTAGAAATTATGGATTTGAACTGGAAACCGGAATAATTTTACCATTGAAAAAGGCGCCGTTGTGCAGTGCAAAATTTGCGATGAACTGAGCCATTTCGGCAGGGGAGGTTGGCGCAATATAGCCGGGAAAAGCGGCCGATAGCATTTCGGTCTGTACGGCACCTAGGCACAAGCAATTCATGCGCAGCGAGGTGGCTTTGTATTCTTCTGCAAAAAGTTCTGTAAATGCGCAAAGTGCTGCTTTGGAAGTGGAGTAAGCTGCGAGCCCTGCAAATTTCAGACTGCCCTGAAAACCGCCCATGGAACTGATGTTCACAATGTGTGCGTCAGCAGCCACCTGAGGCAGTAAAGCTTGTGTAGCTTCCATGATGCCGATGACATTCACCTGGTAACTTTCGGTCAAGTCTTGGTGACTGAGTTGTTCAAATGGTTTGTTGACCAGGAGCCCAGCGTTGTTGATCAAGATATCAATTGGGGTAGCAAAATCGAGTGCAGCAATTTGTTGGTGAACGTCTTTGGATATGTCAAGTTGGTGGCAAGAAACATTCTTTTGTAAAAAACGCCTTCTCATTTTATCTAAATTCCGAGATAAAGCGATTACTGTGGTACCCTCTAGCTGAGCAAAATGGTCTACAAGTGCAGCGCCAATGCCCTGGCTCGCGCCGAGAATAACGACGCGCTTATTCATCGAAACTAACAATTAGTTCTTCACTCGTAGCAAATGCTTGGCAGGTGAGGATGTAGCCGTCTGCGATTTCGCTATCGGTGAGGGAGTGATTCATGCGCATGGTGGCACTTCCTTTAAGTACTTTGGCCCTGCAAGACGAACAAACTCCGCCGCGGCAAGAGAATGGTGCATCGAGGCCTGCTTTTTCGGATAGTTCGAGAATGCTTTTGTCTTGGCCTTGCATGTCAAAGGAGGCAATTTCGCCATCGATCATGACTTTTACTTTGCTTTTTCCGGAGTAACTAGCTTCAGTATTGGCAGTGGGTTTTGCTTCGCTCACAAAAAACAATTCTTTATGAATTTTTTGCGGGCTCACTCCAAAGAATGCCAGGGTTTTTTCGGCACTTTCCACCATTTGTTGAGGGCCACACAAGAAAAATGCGTCGGCTTGTAACATGGCTAGATCGTTCTTGATTTGTTCTTTGAGCTCTGCATCGTTGATGCGACCAAAGTGCGCGCCTTCCACTTCTTTTTGGGAGTAAAAAAGGATGGTTTCCGTATGCTGAAGCGCAGTAATTTCATTTAAAAACAAAGCATCTTCAGGCCTTTTGTTTCCGTAAATAAGTTTAAATTGAATTTGGTCTGTGGCAGTTTGCAGCATGCTCATGATGGGTGTGATACCAGAACCAGCTGCAATAGCCACAACTTTTTTGTAGGCAGGTTGCCATGTAAAGTTGCCTTCTGGTTCAAAAACGATTATTTCTTCGCCTGGTTTGATATTTTGCAGAAAATTGGAAGCCTTTCCGTTTGCAATGGCCTTGACACCGATACTTAAACCAGCTGAAGAACTGCTGCAAATCGAATAGGATCTTCTGAGTTGCTCGCCATTGATATCGAGAGCCAAGGTGAGGTACTGACCTGCTTGAAACTTGAAATTGTTGCTGAGGGCATCGGGTACTGTAAAATCAATTTGTACGGCTTGGGCAGTCAGTGCCTGTACACTTTTTACAGCAAGAAGATGAGCGCCTTTCGGTAAGGCAGCGGTTTTGTTGGATTTGAAACGGTCAAATAAGCCCATGTTAGTCGTCGAATGAAATGAGTATATCGTTGCTTTTTGGATGCGCTTGGCAAGTGAGCACGTAGCCTTGTTCTACTTCTTCCGGTGTAAGTGCATAATTGACATCCATAGAAACCTCACCTCTGAGCACTTTTGCTTTACAAGTACAGCAAACACCACCTTTACAAGCAAAAGGCGCGTCGGCACCCGCTTTGTAGGCAGCGTCTAGGATGGTTGGTCCGTCTGAGGATAAATAAAAATCGGTAACCTCCCCATCCATGATCAGCTCGATGTGCGATTCAAAAGCAGGTATATTGTCTTGTTTTGCTTCAGCTGCTTTGGCAATAGGTGCGGCATGAAACAACTCAAAATGAATGTCTTTGGCAGCTACTCCAAATGTGCTGAGCTCGTCTTTCACGGCTAAAATCATGTCTTGTGGGCCGCAAATATAGGCGCCGTTGATGGTCTGATTTTTTAGAAAAGCGTTGAGTAAGTCTTTGGCACGGGCTGCGTCAATGCGGCCTTTCAGGAGTGGAACGCCAATATTTTCTCTTGAAAACACATGTACTAAGTTCATGCGGTTCAAAAAGCGGTTTTTGAGGGCCTCGAGTTCTTCTCTAAAAATGACTTCTGCAAAGCCTTTGTTGCCGTAGAATAAAGTGACACTGCTGAGTGGCTCGGCGTTTAGAATGTTTTTGAGGATCGAAAAAATGGGCGTGACTCCGCTTCCGGCAGCAAACAAAACGTAATGGTTTTGTGCGCTTGGGTTGGGCTCAAACTTGAAATTACCCATTGGCGCCATGACTTCTAGGATATCGCCAATTTGAAGTGTTTCGTTGGCGAAAGAAGAAAACTTGCCGTTTGGTATTTGTTTGATGGCCACACGCCATTCGTTGTCATGGGGTGCACTGCACAAAGAGTAAGATCTTCTGATTTCTTCACCGTCGATGATTGTTTTGAGGGTGAGGTATTGACCTGAGGCGAATTGAAATTGTGTTTGGAGCGCTGCGGGCACTTCAAAAGCGACAGATACACAACCTTCGGTTTCTCTTTGAAGGTCGGTGACTTTGAGGGAATGAAACTGTGTAGACATAGTCGTAAATAATCAGGGTCAAAAGTAAGCAATAATGCGCAAGCCTCAACCAACATCTATCAATGAACAAACTGACGCTAATCATGTTTTGAAGGCGTAGTTATTTTCTATATTTGTTTCATCGTAACAAAGACATTATGACCCAAGCTGAACAAGAACGCCGTTTTCAAGAGAAAATTGACCGAGAAATCAAGATTGAGCCCAATGACTGGATGCCAGACGAATACCGTCAGACCTTGGTGCGCCAGATTTCGCAACATGCTCATTCAGAAATAGTTGGCATGCTTCCAGAAGGCAACTGGATTACGCGCGCACCCAACTTGCGCCGCAAAGCCGTGCTATTAGCAAAGGTACAGGATGAGGCTGGCCACGGCCTTTATTTGTACTCAGCTGTAGAAACGCTCGGCACAAGCCGCGAGCAAACCATAGACGACCTCCATACCGGAAAAGCAAAATATTCCTCTATTTTTAACTACCCAGCACTCACTTGGGCCGATATCGGCACAATTGGTTGGTTGGTAGACGGCGCAGCCATCATGAATCAAGTGGCACTCTGCCGCACTTCTTACGGGCCCTATGCACGTGCTATGGTCAAAATTTGTAAAGAAGAGTCTTTTCACCAGCGCCAAGGATACGAGTCACTCACCAAACTCTGCAGCGGAACCCCACAGCAAAAAGCGATGGCGCAAGATGCCATGAATCGTTTTTGGTGGCCGGCCCTCATGATGTTTGGCCCGAGCGATGCAGATTCTACGCATTCCGATCAGTCCATCAAATGGAAAATCAAGCGCTTCACCAACGACGAACTCCGTCAGAGTTTTGTAGACGCCACCGTTGCGCAAGCAGAAATCTTAGGTCTCACTATTCCAGATCCAAACTTGAAGTGGAACGAGGCAAGAGGTCATTATGATTTTTCTGAAATCAACTGGGACGAATTCTGGCAAGTAGTCAAAGGAAATGGCCCTTGTAATAAAGAACGCCTCGCTGCACGCATCAAAGCCAAAGAAGAAGGTACTTGGGTACGAGAAGCCGCCACCGCTTTTGCTAAAAAGCGCGCCATGAAAAAATCAGCCTAATTAATTTTATAAGACGATGTCAACAAACGAATGGCCTCTTTGGGAGGTTTTTATCCGCAGCAAACAAGGACTCAACCACAAACATGTCGGTAGCTTGCGTGCCCCTGATGCTACGCTTGCACTAGAAAACGCGCGCGACGTCTACACCCGCCGCTCCGAAGGAATCAGCATTTGGGTGGTAGAATCAGTGCATATCCACGCAACCGATATCGACGATGCAGCTTCGTTCTTTGAACCTTCCGATACCAAAATTTACCGCCACCCTACTTTTTACGAAGTGCCAGACGGCGTCAAACACATGTAAAGATGCAAGAATCAGCACTTTTTGAATACGTACTGCGCTTGTCTGACGACAGCCTGATTTTGGCTCAGCGTTTGGGTGAATGGTGTGGCCATGGCCCTATCTTGGAAGAAGACATCGCCCTCACCAATATTTCTCTTGACCATATCGGCCAAGCCATTAGTCTCTATGACTTGGCAGCAGCAATAGAAGGTAAGGGCAGAACCCACGACCAATTAGCTTACTTGCGCTACGAGAACGAGTACAAAAACGTACTGCTCGTAGAGCAACCAAATGGAGACTTCGCCATGACCCTTTTGCGCCAATTTTTCTTCGATGCTTTTCGTTTGCCCCTTTACGAGGCGCTCATGCAAAGCCCCGTAGAACAATTAGCGGCCATCGCGGCTAAATCTGTCAAGGAGACCCGTTACCACCTCAAGCACAGCTCGGAGTGGGTAATCCGCATGGGCGACGGAACCGAAGAGTCTCACCAGCGTGCACAAGCGGCAATCGACCATCTTTGGCGCTACACCAACGAGTTATTTTACGAAGACGCCCATGACCAAGCCTTACAGGCCGCTGGAAAAGTGCCGTCAATGGCTGAGATGCAAGCCAAATGGATGGCTACGGTAACAAGTGTGCTCCAAGAGGCCACATTAGAAATACCCAAAAACAACTGGAAATTCGATGGTGGCCGTGAAGGACGTCATTCCGAACACATGGGCTATATTTTGTCAGATTTGCAATACATGCAACGAGCCTATCCAAACATGGAATGGTAAGCGAAACCGATATCCGGGCTTATTTAGAGGAGGTCAGCGATCCTGAAATCCCTGTGCTTACGATCACAGATTTAGGGGTTGTTCAACAAATCTATCTTCAAGATCAAACCTGGATTGTCGAGCTCACGCCAACCTATAGTGGCTGCCCAGCCATGCAGCAAATTGAAGTGGATCTGCTCGCAAAGTTAAAGGAGAAGGGCGTTCCAAATGCGCAGGTCAAACATATCTTAAGCCCAGCCTGGACCACCGACTGGATTACAGAGGCTGGTCGCCAAAAATTGCGCCTCTATGGCATCGCTCCACCCGTTAATGAGCCAGATAAAACAGCACTTTTTTCAGAACCTCCACGCGTGTCTTGTCCAAAATGCAATAGCAACAATACCCGAATGGTGAGTTTATTTGGCAGTACGGCGTGTAAAGCGCACTACCAATGCGCTGCTTGTCAAGAACCCTTTGATTACTTCAAGTGTTTGAAATAGAATTACTTAATAATTAATTGAAAGCGTCTTTTATGGCGCTTTTTTATTTTTATAGTACTATGTAATGCATAATACAATATAAAACATATATCTTTGTATAAAATTAATTAAAAGATGAATGTAGAGAATACGCAAGCGCAAATGCGAAAAGGTGTTTTGGAATACTGCATTCTTGGCATCTTGCATCAGGGTGAGGCTTATCCGTCGGAAATCTTAGATAAATTGCGCACCGCCCAATTATTGGTCGTGGAGGGGACGGTTTATCCTTTGCTCACGCGGCTTAAGAATTTAGAGGTGCTCACCTATCGCTGGGAAGAATCCACCTCGGGCCCGCCAAGAAAATACTACAAAATGACCCAAAAGGGCCAAGAATTTTACCTAGAATTGGCCCGCACTTGGCAGGAATTACATCAAGCGGTCTCATTGCTAAATCAAATTTCCAAATCATGAATAAAACAGTTTCCATTCATATCCAAGGATTTCCCTTTATTCTTGAAGAACAAGCCTTTCAGGTACTTCAAAACTATTTGCAGGCACTTACAAACGTATTGAGCAACGAGCCTGGCGCCGAAGAAATCCTTCAAGATGTAGAGCTGCGCATTGTTGAACTGCTCCAACAAAATCAGTTGGGCGCTTCACAGGTTATCTTACAAACGAGAATAGATGAGGTCATTGAGGTGTTGGGCAGCCCTGAAAACTTCAGTGACAACCCAATAGAACCGCAGGCGCCCGTTCCAACAGCCTCACAAGATCGTTCAGATAAGCGTTTTTTTCGCGATACTGATACCGCAATTCTTGGTGGCGTAGCGAGTGGCGTAGCCGCGTATTTCCATATTGACGTCGTCTTTATTCGGGTAGCTTTTGTATTGTTCACAATGGTGTTTGGATCGGGTATTCCAATCTATATTCTCTTGTGGATTATTACGCCGAGCGCCAAAACAGCCAGTGAAAAACTCCAGATGAAAGGCCTTCCGGTCAATATTGAGAGCATCAAAACAGAATTCAGAGAGGCCACAGAACGCGTTGAGAAGAACGCTAAAAAATGGTCTAATCACTTCAAAACTGGATCGGGTATGAGCGACAGTTTGCGTCGCATTGTGCTAGTCATCAAAAAGGCTATTGGAATTTTTTTAGTATTGTTGGGTTTGATTTTGCTAATTGGTTTATCCATTTTTATTTTTGTCGACCCTCAACTTGTTCCGGCTCAGATAAATGGTGAATACACATCTTTAGGCGAGTTGAGTTCCTTATTTTTTGAAGATGGGCAAAATGAACTGCTTAATATTGGGATTGGGCTCATCGGTTATGCAACCAGTTTAGCCAGCATGCTCACTGGCTTTCGCTTGTTGTTTTCTTTTGATGCAAACTGGCTGCGCGCCGGTTACTTTGGCCTTGGATTTGCCGGCATTTGCGGACTTGTCTTTTTGACATATGTAGGCATCTCAACTGGGCAATCTTTTGCAATTGAGGGCGAACTCAGTAAAGAAATCGGTACCTATGCAGGTGATTCTCTGTGCTTGAACATCCTACCTGAACTGCACATCCAAAACTTTAAGACTCAGCGAAACGCCACTTATAATTTTGGATTTAGACCGGATAATCAAAATGATCATGGCATCCTAATGGCGCAAGATGGCCGTATTTTTATCAGTGGTATCGCCATTAACTATATTGAAGCGAGTGACAGTTTGTATCACGTCAAGATCTTGAAAAAAGCACATGGTCGCTCGTTTTTCAAAGCGAACCTCCGTGCTTCTGCTATTGATTTCCCCTGTGTGCTCCAACAAAACACCATTCAATTTGCTTCCGGATTTTCATACCCGGCAAAAGACCGTATGCGCGATCAAGAAGTGGAGTTGCAGATTGCTGTTCCTAGAGGCAAAAAGGTCATTTGGAACGGAAAAGCGGTGTATCCTTTTGCTTTCGTAGAATCCCCCGAACGCAGTAGCGACCGCGCGTATGTGAGTGGTGATGGGGAATACTCAGCTTGGTAACTGACTGCGGTTTTTTTTAAGTTGTTGGGCATCTAGCCAATAAATCAATTTCATGGAAAAACTATTGAGAGCGCCAGTTTGAAGGGTGTAAGAGAGATCTTGCCAATAGGCAGCGCTAATTTGATCATTGCTGGCAAATACGGAATTTTTCCAGACTATATTTATTTCGCTTCCCGGCAAGAAGACCCATCGGTAAACGAAATCTATGGTGAATGCGTTGTAGTTGATGTTATAAGCTGAATTCCCATCTGTTGTGAGCCCATTAAAGCCTTCTAAAAGTGCGAGGCTACCGTCTTCTTGTAGGATAGAAAAATGTTGATAAGCTAGCGTAGACCGATAATGGCGCAAGCGCAAGCTCAAGGACATCCGATTGGTCAGGATGTAATCGAAAGCAAGTGCTTGTATGGTTGTATTGCGGTCGCGCTGGCCAAAGAGGATGCCGTTATAGCTCTGTGCCGGCGAAGCAAACGGAATGGCATAGCCGATGCTGTTGAATTGCAGCTCTTTTTCAAAGGAGTAAATCAGGAAGATAGCGTCAGATAAACGGAATCTTGGATTCAGATTATAGGCGTATTGTTTCCAAGGATGACCTAAATATTCAGTAGCACTTATTCCTAAATCTATCGCAAATTTTCGTTGATAGTTAGATGAATACCAGGTGTTTACAAATAGGAACTGCGGAGTTGTAAAAACTTTTCCCCAAGTTCGGGCCTCAAAATAGTCCTTGCCTTCTTGCAAGCTACCCCCACCATTGAAACCGCAGGCATTGAATTTTTTACTTACGGTAAAGAAATTTAAACTTGCCATATTGGAGGAGAATGTATTCGGCTCATAGAGGTATGCTTGCGTTAGGTTCGCATTGACACTCCACTTCATGAGTTTTTTCCATTTGGGCGTAAAATCGCGGTAAGCTACACTCGCCTCAAGTACTCTTCTGTTGTTGTTATAGTTGAATCCGAGGTCGTTGGGGTCATAGGTGTCAGATTCTTCGAGATAACCCAGGCCTGCAATCAGAGAACCGCGCTGCTTCTGGATATTGAAATTCAAATTATGGCCCAATGTCGCTTGTTGGTCTAGTTGTGCCGATAGGATGCCCTTGCCATTGATATTGTAGTTGTTGTCTTTGGTGTTGAGGTTGAAGTTGAAGGCCGAAACATTGGCGTCGTAAAATGAACCTGCTCGCCAAACGTTGGTATTGGTAAACGTGACCGATGAATTGTTTTTGAGGTTTTGATCGAAAACGAGTACGTTGTAATTGGTGAGAGGTGAAATAAGGACCTCCCGACGGCTTTCATCTAGGGTAGAAACTGCCGTGGCCATTTGCTCCGCATTGATGGCATTAAAAACACCGATACCCAATCCTTTACTGTTTCGGCCAGATAACTTGGAAGCATTATAGAGCTGAGATGAACCTGGTACGTTTTCTAAGTACTCTCCTTCTTTAAGCATGGTTTGTGTCACTTTATGAGGTGCTTGAATACCAATTCTGCGGCTGTAAAAAATACCAGCTTTGTTGAAGAGTTCCATTCCTTCGGTAAAGAACTGTCTGTTTTCATTAAATTGAACTTCAAAAGGAGTAAGGTTGAGTACCTGTTGGTCAAAAACGACTTGGCCAAAGTCAGGAACTAATGTGAGGTCAAGGGTAAAAGCTTCATTGACGCCGTATTTGATATCCAACCCGCCATTGAAGGAGCGCAAAAGACTTTTGCTGCCATCTGAATTGCGCACTTGGTCTGCATAGGCAGATATGTATGGTATCAGTGCCAAACGCAAAGGCGGACTTATGTTTTTGATGTTGGTGATGTCGCCGCTTTCGAGCAGCATGTTTTCCAGGTCTGGTTTTACGGCTACCCAAGCCGCTTCTTCTCTTTTACGGGCAATTTGACGCCCAAAATTGACGCCCCAGTCTTGCACTTCTTTTTGCGGAAAACGCAGAGCTGAATACGGAATGCGGATCTCGGCAACCCAGCCATTTTCCACAATTTGAACGGCGCTGTGCCAGACTAAATTGAGTTTGTCGTTGTAGTCATTGCCTACTATTTTAGCGTCTAGCTGTACACCGCGACTTGTGAGTCCAAAATAAAAGCCGTTTTGGTTGTCGTTGTAAGTGTCTAAAAATATGCCAATGATATCGCAATTGGGATTGTAGTCGTCGCGCAGCGAGAGGACTTTTGAAATGCTATCGGGGTGATCTTGGCAGAAGATAGCAAAGTAAATGGCATCTTGGTCGTAGCGCAATTGCACACTTGTTTTGCTTTTTGATGGCTGACCTGGTTCTGGTTTGATTTGAATAAATGGCTGGAGTTCAGGTTGTGTAGCCCACACGGATTCAGAAAGGCGGCCATCGATGTCTATTTTTTCTGTAATGACCTGAGCTTCGAGTTGTTTTTGACCGAAACAATGACCAGAAAGAAGTAAGAGCAGTAAAAATTCCCAACGCATGGGCAAATTTACTACTTAAACCCCTTTTCTTGCAACAACATGTAGGCATTCTTCTCGCACCTCATAAGTTGCCCATATTTTAATGTCTTTTTTGAAGCGCAACAAAATTTGCGAAATCACGGTTTGCAAATAATGTTTCTCGACTTGAGAAAGCGGTTGAGCGGCATTGAATCTAGAAAAGGAAATATCAAAACTGTTGCCATTCAAGTGCGGACTTCGTTTTACAGCCGTGCGGTTCTTGCGCACCAATTTAGCGACGGTATGTTTGGTGCGGGTCATGGAAGTCACAAGCAATTGGCAGTCTTTTAGGGAGCTTTGAGCCAAAGAATCTTGGAACGCACTACCGATTTCTTTCAAAATTTGAGCGGCATAAGGCGTTAGAAACGCATACGAATACTCAAAAGTATCTAAAATAAATCCATTTGAAGGGGCTACAAGCACAAGTTTTTTGGCTCGAAATGCTTTGCGCAAGCCATCTGTGTTTGCAACGGGTTGAATGCCTTGCCTCACGGAGCGATCCATGTATTCGACCAAACGGTTGTTGAGTTGGGCGGTATAAATGTGTGGATCAGTCTCTGGATATTGAAAAGCGTTTCCGTTCGGACTTTTTGTGGGCGTAAGGGTAGTTGTAGGCTCAGCAGGCCAATATGCAAAAGCCAAAAGCACAAAACTAATTGCAAATAAAAAGATATGATAAACCCTCATTGAAACAAATATAAAAATTGATTGCTTTGGTCTAACGCAAGTTCGTAATTTTGTGTCATGGGAACATTTGAATCACTCAGAGCACAACTCGAAGAACAAGATTGGCCAAATGTCTATTTGTTTAAATTCATTGTCCCCAACGACAACCACCATCTCGCACAAGTGACAGCGCTATTTGATAGCAACAGTGAAATCAGTTATCATCATTCCGGAACAGGCAAATATGTAAGTTTGAGTGCCAAAGAAGTCATGCTCTCTGCAGCAGACATCATTGCAGTTTACGAACGTGCGGCCCTGATACCGGGAATAATCTCTCTTTAATGGAAGCAGTCTTACAATTTTTATTCGTCTCCTTATTGATTTTACTCGGTGTAATCGCATACCGATCGCTACTCAAAAAGTTCCAACGCGGCCAGGTGGTCCATAAAGAATTTTGTGAGTTGTACAACCTCGATCAAGAACCTGCGCAAGGTGAGTTGGCATTTTACTTTGTGTGTCCGGAAGCTTGTGAGGTTAGGTTTGCCATTTGGCAACTCAATCAAATTGTCTGGGAGGTAGCGCAGGGCACCTATGAAAAAGGCGGCCATATTTTGCGTTTTGACAGCACGAAGCTTGACAACGGTGTTTATTATTACGGCATCATGACCTCAGATCAGGAGACCAAAAAACGCATGACAGTCGCTAACTAAGATTCGTCGCTAGATTTCTCAATTTTGATGCGAGATGGTTTTCTAGGCAATTTGTATTTGGGCTTGTGAAAATCGCTTTTGTAGCCGTCGGTTTTTTCGATGCGATACACCAAACCTAAGCTATACTGCGTGTAAGAAGAACTCCCGAGGATGTCGACCAAACCAAATTTATAGACACCTTGTGCTTGCAAGCCAATTTGCTTGCTGAGCCAAAATGTACAACCAGCTGATAAATTAATTGTGGGACTGAGTAACGGCGCACTTTGTTTGGGGTCTGCGGTACGCAGGCTGAACCCAAGACCAGCACCTAAATAAGGGTCAATTGCACCACGGCCGAGTTGCTTGTAAAAAGAATACTTCAGTGCGGCATCAAAATATCCGATAAAACCGTTCACACCGATAGAATCATTGACCTTTCTCTCAGGTTTGTAAGTTTGTGCGCCGAGTACTGCTTCTGCACTCCAACCATTGTAAATATAGCGATCAACGTATAATCTTGAAGGGAAAGGCAAGCCATGAAGCTGATCAAATGGCATTGGGTTGAGTTCTTGGCCGTCGTCGTCGGTGGTGGTCCAGGCGAGTCCGAACTGCCAAAAATAGTTGTCTCGGTTGGTGATCATTTTATCTGGTTGTGCAAATGCAGTTGCTTGGATCAAGACAAAAAGGAGACTGAAAAATAGGGTAAGTTGTTGGCGCATGCGTTCGATTCTAAGTACAAATTTAGTCAATATCACTAGGGTAGCAGTTTATTCGGAATAAATGAATTGACAATCTATTGTTGATGTGCCGTTTGCTATTAAATGAGTAAATTTGAAAAGAATGGGAAAAGTTAAAAAATACGACCTCACCCTCGACGACGAACAGCCCTTCGAAGTTTACGGAATTTCTACTGCATTTGCCGATTACCGACTCACTTGGGAACTCAACCAAATGCTCGGAATTCACCTAGAAAAAGGACAACAGCGCTTTGAGCTCTTTGTGCCCAAACTCAAGGCACAGCATGCGTTTAGTTATTTTTCTTACGAAGATCAAGAGCTCCTGACGCGTTTCTTTTTGATCAAAAACAAACAAGATCAGCAACTCTTGCAAGCAGACCGCCCCATGATTGATTATTTCCTGGTCCTCAAGGATAATTTTTCACACAAGTCAGAGGTCTTGCTTGAGCAGCTCAGAAAAATAAACGGCATCGTAGCCGTCTTTAGTTTCAATTACGAAGAATTTGACATATTAGATTACCTTACTAGTTAACATGAAAAGAACCAAAATTGTGGCCACAATGGGCCCCGCATCGCTCAAGAAAGAAACACTAGCCGACATGATGCGCGCTGGCCTTAATGTTTGCCGACTCAATTTTTCGCACGGCAGCCACCAAGACCACGCCGGTGCAGTTGCCCTGATACGCGAACTCAACGAGGAGCTGGGTTTGAATGTAGCTATTCTGGCCGACCTCCAAGGTCCAAAAATCCGCACCCATGAAATGGAAAACAATGGTGTGCTCATCGAAGTCGGACAACAAATAGATGTTGTTGTAGAGAAAGTCTTAGGCAACAACAAGCGTTTTTCCATCAATTACAACCTGTTACCTCGCGACGTCAATCCAGGGGAGCAAATCCTACTTGACGACGGCAAGTTGGTTTTATCGGTCTTAGAAACCGACGGAAAGGAACGCATCCGCTGCGAAGTCGTACAAGGCGGCTTGTTGTGTTCCAAAAAAGGTGTCAATTTTCCAAATACCAAAATTTCGATGCCTTCACTTACTGAGAAAGACATCGAAGACCTCAACTACGCCCTTAAATTGGGCGTAGACTGGATTGGCCTCTCCTTTGTGCGCACGGCTAATTGCATCATCGACCTCAAGGAAAGAATCGCCAAAAAACGCAGTATTGCTAAAGTTGTTGCTAAAATAGAAAAACCAGAAGCCTTAGAAAATATAGATGCTATCATCGAAGAAAGCGATGCACTTATGGTAGCTCGTGGAGACCTCGGCGTCGAGATCCCATATCAAAATGTGCCCCTGATGCAAAAGATGATCATCAGCAAATCCATTTCAAAGGCTAAACCGGTCATTGTCGCTACCCAAATGATGGAATCCATGCTCAATAGCCTCACGCCAAGTAGGGCCGAGGTCAATGACGTTGCCAACGCAGTGCTAGATGGCGCTGATGCGGTCATGCTTTCAGGCGAAACTTCTGTAGGCCAGTATCCGGTTCAGGTGGTTCAAACGATGGCGAATATTATTAAAGAAATGGAGCAACATCCGAGTATGTATCACAAAGAAGAACTGCCGCCAAAAGGAAACCCGCGCTTCATCTCCGACTCCATTTGTTTCAACGCTTGCCGTTTGGCACAGCGCGTGGAAGCAAATGCAATCATCACCATGACTTTTTCGGGCTATACTGCTTACAAAATTGCATCTCAAAGACCTGCATCCCAAATTTTTGTCTTTACCAGCAACCGCAAAATTCTGACTCAGCTCAATTTAGTTTGGGGTGTGCGCGCCTTTTACTACAACAAACGCATTTCTACCGACCACACAATTGCCGATATCAAATACATCATGAAAGAGGGCGGTCATCTTCAGACCGGAGACGTCGTGATCAACGTCGCCTCAATTCCACTAGAAGATCTCGGTGGTTCCAATATGTTGAAGCTCTCTTACGTAGATTAACGGAAGGCGCGCATGCCTGAACCGTGTAATTTTACCAAATGAACACATCCTGGAAACTCCGGGCTCAAGAGCCTTTGTCTGAAGTCACCAAGCTCGCTGAAGAACTCAAAATCCCAAATTTTGCAGCGCAATTGCTCGTGCAACGCGGCATTGCCAACAGAAAAAGTGCAGTAGCTTTCTTCAAGCCACAGCAAAATGCCTTGCACGATCCTTTTCTATTGCGCAATATGCAGGCTGCTGTGCACCGACTCCAGCGTGCCATCGCCAAGCAAGAAAAGGTGCTGTTATACGGCGATTACGACGTCGATGGCACCACAGCAGTAGCGCTTATGGCCGAACAGCTCGCTTTACTCGGTTTGCATTGCGCTTATTACATCCCAGACCGCTACAAAGAAGGTTATGGCGTGAGCGCAGCAGGTATCGACTACGCAATTGCCGAACGCTTTCATTTGCTCATTACACTAGATTGCGGTATCAAAGCACAAGTAGAACTCGCGCGTGCCAAGGCGGCAGGTATAGACGTTATTGTATGTGACCACCACCAACCAGACGACAACCTACCTGAGGCGCTCATTTTGAATCCAAAGCAAAACGACTGCACTTATCCGTTCAAAGAACTTTCTGGTTGCGGTGTCGCTTTCAAATTGTTACAAGGGCTTTATCACGATTTAAATCTCGAGCAAAGCACTTTGTTTCAAAGCTTAGATCTTGTAGCGCTGTCAATTGGCGCTGATATAGTTGAAATGACCGACGAAAACCGCACGTTATGTACCATGGGCTTAGCCCAACTCAATAGTGCACCTAGGCCAGCTTTTTTAGCCATTTTAGCCTTGGCTAAAAAGGCGCTTCCACTTTCATTACGCGACGTCGTTTTTATTTTGGCACCGCGCATCAATGCCGCTGGCCGAATAGCCTCTGGCAAGCGTGCCGTCGACTGGATGCTCAGTACCAACGACACCGAAATCGCGGCTCTCGCCCAGGATATCAATACAGACAACACCACGCGCCGAGCCTTAGATCAAGAAATGACGGCCCAAGCGCTGGCTCAAATCGAGGCAGATCCTTTGTTCCCAGATCAGTTCGCCACAATTGTACACGACCCTACTTGGCACAAAGGCGTTGTGGGCATTGTCGCTTCTAGGCTCATTGAAACGCATTACCGGCCAACAATCGTACTCACGGAGTCTAACGGAGTGCTCACCGGTTCTGCGCGCTGTATGCAGCCCCTCAATTTGTATGACTTACTCGAGCGCTGCCAACATCATTTGGTACAATTTGGCGGCCATCAATTTGCAGCGGGCCTCACGCTAGTGCCTGAGCAGCTACCTACTTTCAAAGCGGCATTTGAAAATGCTGTATCTAAAGCGCTTTCAGAGAAAAAATTAACAAGGCAAATCGACATCGATACAGAACTTGATTTCAAAGAGTTGGGCTCCAATCCGCAGGTTCACTTTTTACGCATCCTCCAAATTTTAGAGGCTTTTGAACCTTGTGGGCCCGGTAATATGCATCCGGTCTTTTTAGCCAAAAATTGCATGGTATTGGAATACAAAGTACTTAAGGGCGCTCATCTCAAACTCAAAGTAATTCAAGAGGGTTCTCAAGTGCCAATCGATGCCATCGGATTTCGACTTGCCGACTTTGAAAAAGAGCTGGCTGTTGGCGTCTTCATCGATATCGTTTTTCAAATCAGCTCCAATACGTATATGAACCGTACAACGCTGCAACTCGTGCTACAAGATTTGTGTGCGAGCGCTTAGTTTGCGTAAGTTTGCAACATGTTTACAGGAATCATAGAAGAAGTGGGCCAAGTAAGGGCCATAGAAAAAGAAGCAGGTAACATCCATTTTACCATTGCTTCTAGTTTGTCTGCGGGCTTTCAAATTGACCAAAGTGTGGCGCACAACGGCTGTTGCCTCACGGTTGTGGCACAGAACGATCAACAACATGTTGTTACGGCCATCCACGAAACACTCATGAAAACGAATTTAGGTACTTGGCAAATTGGAACCAAAGTGAATATCGAGCGCTGCATGCAATTGGGCGGCAGGCTAGATGGCCATATGGTACAGGGTCATGTAGATTGTGTCGGCACGTGTGTTTCAGTTTTAGATGAAAACGGCTCTTGGCGTTTTACTTTTCAGCACCCAGACGCATTTGTAACGGTAGAAAAGGGGTCTATTACGGTAAACGGTACTAGCCTTACTGTTGTGGATGCGCAAAAAGGGCAATTCTCGGTCTGCATCATTCCTTACACTTATGAGCATACAAACTTTAAGGAAATCAAAGAAGGAACTATTGTGAATCTAGAATTTGATATCATCGGCAAATACGTGGCTCGCTACTTGAGTTTGCAACAATAATTCAGTAATCAGCAATACTTGCTAACAAAAATGGCGGCCCGGAGGGCCGCCATTTTTCTTTCAAATAAACTATTTATCAGTTGCGAACTGGTGCAGATGGCTTAGGAGCACCTGGTTTTGGCGTTGTGGTTGGCGCTGGCACTGGATCTTTGATACCAAGTGCTTTTTTAGCAAATGGGTCGTTCGGGTCAATTGCTAAGATTTCTTCATAGTACTTTTTGGCTTTGTCGAAATCTTTATTAGCAGACTTTGAGTAGTATTCGCCAACATAACGCAATGCTTCAATCACATATGATTTCTTAGTAGGCTGCATGCGGTCTTCGGGTTTTACCAGCTCTGTTACCTTGAGGTAGAAAGAAAGAGCCATCCATTTTTCGTTATTGGCATCCATTTTTGAGTTGCAACGTCCGCGGTAAATTTGAGCAGGTACATATGTTGAATCATTATTGATCACAACCTGGAAAATACTGTCTGCTGTTTTGTAGTCGTTGCGACCAAAATAGTAGGCTTTTCCTAAATCGTATTCATCTTGTGCAATGAGTTTACCGTTTTTCTGACGGCGAAGGTCATAAGCTGCAATGACTTTGTCGTACATTTTGTTTTTGTTGTAGAGCTTGATGAGGTCATTAGCAAGTTCTTTGTACGCAATTTCGTTGATACTCGCTGCTTTTTCAAAGGCCAAAATAGCCAAGCTATCTTGATTTTTCTTCTGATAGATGGTACCTCTTAACTTGTAATCTTGGTAATTGATTTTGTCTTGTGGTACCATTGTAAAGAAGCGATCACTAGCTGCCAAAGCTTTGTCTAGGTTGAGGCTGTCAGAAGCACAATTAGCAAAAGCAAATGCGTAAAAACGTTGAATAAAGAAGTTATTCATGTTGTTAGCTACTAAGATGTCGAGTTGTGGAAGCATCACGCACCATTGAGAAGCACCGTAGAGTGCGTTTACATAGCGGTAGCGAGATTCAATATTATTATTGAGCTCAAGGTACTTCAACCAGTTTTCAATGGCCTGATCGTTTTTTCCAAACATCATGAAGAGCTCAGCGTTCAAACGGTAAGCTGGCGCATACGTAGGATCGATTCCTTTTGCCTCGTTGTACATTTTATTCGCTTCCGCTTCGTTGCGTGCACGCTGATAGATGAGTGCTTTGCGAACGATACCGCGCGGAGACTTCGGATTGATCACCAAAACTTGGTTGTAAGCCTTGAGTGCCTCAGAAGCATCAGATGAATTGCGTGCATAAAGGGCATCGCCTTTGAGCAAGTAGTTGTCTTCGTTGGTAGGATCTTTAAGAATCGCTTCTTCGATCAAAACAAGTGCCTCATCGAGGTTCTTTTTAGGAGCCTCAACGTAGATTTCTACAATGCCACGAATCACCTCTGCTTTTTTGAGCTTGTCTTTTTTTGTCATCAAAAGCGCCTTGGTAAACTCAGCTTTTGCTTCAGTTTCTTTGCCTTCTAGCCAAAGAACACGACCTTGGCCAACAAGTGGCAACGCGCGAAGTTTGTCTACCTCGTAGCCTTTTTTCCACATGATTTTGGCAGAATCGAGTTCTTCCATTTCAAAGTAGCAGTCACCAAAATAGAAATAGTTTTCTCCGTTGATTGGATCGGCGGCCACTAATTTTTTAAAGTCGTTGATGGCTTCGCGGTAGCGTTCGTTTTCTGTTTTTGCATTTGCAACCTTTAGGGTCTGGGCGTAATGGAGCCCAGAAATAAGAAGCGTACTGAGGAGTAAGATGCGTTTCATGTGTGTGTATTTAACTTATTTTCCGGCCAAAAATAGCCTAGTTTTTTGGGATACAAAAATTGTGCCTATTATTATTTCTTGAATTATTGCAAAACCAGCCTAACCGGCGTGAGCGCAGGCACGAGTCCTGACTTCTGAATAAGGAGTTGTCCTTTGTCGTCTTTCTTCATGAACAGCACAAATCCGGTGTTTAATCCAGACCTGCGTCCCTTATTGATGACCCATACGTCGCGAATGAGCGGATACTCTTTGGTGTAAATAAAGCCAGCATATGGCTTACAAGCAGTTTCAGGATCTTTGTCATATACAGATGCGATTTGAAGCCCTTCCATAAAGGCCATAGAGGTCGGGTCTTCTTGGTCTGAAATCCAGTTGAGGCCGATAATGCCCATGGTGCCCGGATGGGTTTTGACATAATTGATGACTTCCTGATTTGAATGAAGGGCCGAAACATTTTTGCCCAATTCGGTAATGTGCAGCATATTGACCATGAAGTTGAAGTTGGCAGAGCCATTTTGATCAAATACAATTTGCTTGGGTAAAGTATTGGAAGGAAGTTTGGTTTTATCGCCACGCAGTAAACTTCTTATTTGATCTACACTTAAGAGCGTATCGGTCATGGTAGGGTGCATAATGATGACTACCGCATCTGAAGCAATTTTGTCGCTGCGGTAAGATACATTTTTGCTCTTGAGGTATTCTTTTTCTTTGTCGTTGAAATCTCTGGTAATGACGATTGTTTTGGACTTGTTGTTATAGAATGCCTCAATAATGTCATTTTCAGTGCGGTATTGCGCACTTACCCGTGCTCTTGGGTACTGACTCATAAACGTTTCAATAGAGGTCACGAACAAAGGCTGAAAGGATTGTTCTACGAGAATTCTTGTTTTGCCACGGCCGTGTGCGTCTTTTTGATACACGAAGGGATTGTTGTTTTGGTCACAGGCTGCGAGCGCCATGATACCAACGAAAAGGAGAAGAATGGATTTCATAGTGAGCTTATTTTTGATGAGACTTGATACCAATATAAATACGCCATGCTCGGAATGAACCGTAGCTCATGAATACTGCAATCATGACTTGCTTTCGCCATGGCTCCATTTCAATTATTTCGGTGCTGAGCAGTACGATGGCAAAACCAAAACACAATACTACCACCAAAATACCTAGAAAATGTTGTATGTATTTCATATTTATTTGGGAAAAAAAATCCCCATCGAGATGGGGATTTAAATAGGTTAATGCTATTGGGTGTCGTAGGTGATTGGTACGCGAACCCAAAGTCGGACTGGGCGACCAGCGTTTTTAGCTGGGGTCCAGGGTGGGAACTTATTGACAACTGCAAGTGCTTCTTTATTACAAGCTGGACACTCTACAATTGGGCGTTCAACACTCGCATTTGAGATGCGGCCGTCTTTTTCGACCACAAAGCGAACTACAACTTTACCTTTAACACCTAGTTCTATGGCTTCGTCAGGGTAAACGAGCTTTTCGTTGATGAAACCACTCATCTTTTCGTAACCACCAGGGAACTCTGCATCTTCTTCTGCCACGTCGACTACTTCTTCGAAGACAGGCGTGTTGTCGGTAAGCGCAGGGCCATCTTCTTGGGTATTAGGTAAGCCCCAATCGGTGTCGCCATCGTTGGTTTCTGTTGAGATGGTAACGGTTTCCAACTCCGCTTGAGATACCAACGGTTCTTCAACAAATTCGTCTTCTGCAACCGGCGCTATAAACGCTTGTGTTTGCGTCATTGGTGGTGGCGGTGGGGTTGTTGGAGGTGGTGGCGGTGGTACGTCAGTTTTTGGAGGCGCAATAGTAAAGTTTTTGTCACTTACTCTTGGCTTCTTGATTTCATCCTTAGGAAGGTTTTTGATAATAATAGAGGCAACAAACGCCAATGCTGCAAGTGCAACAAGACCACCCAAAATGAGGGTCATGCGTTTGTTGTAGCCACTTCTGAGCACGTAGGCGCCATATTCACGGTTGCGGTGGGCGAAAACTGCTTCATTGCGGCTTACTGAAGTAATAGCTTCCCAGTTGCGATTGACATAGTAATCGAAAAGTGAGAATGCTGTGACGAGCGCGACGATAACATAAATGACTGTCATGACCTTAGTTTTTAGCTTTTAACAATTCTTTCTCTCCGGCTGTCAAGTCAGTTGGTGCAATTACACCAATACTTGCTATCTTGAGTTCGTCTACTAGATCGATAAAGCTTTTACAGAGCGCCTTGTCGTCGGTTTTAATCAAGACCTTAACAGCCTCTCTTTTAACTGTTAGATCATTGAGCTTTGCATCGTAGGTGCTATCTGAAATTTGTTTCTTTTCTAGCTTCTTATCAAGTTCAACCTTATTCTTAATAACGTATTCGTTCCAAGAAGCTAACAATTTTCTTACACTATTTTCTCCTGTTCCAAAATTAGCCTCGGTGAGCTCGGTAGGTCCGTTGGCTCCTGGACGGGATTTTGGGTAGAATTCACCACGGTAGTAGTAAACTTTGTCGCCCGCTAATACGAAAGTAGTTACGTTGTTCGCTTTTGGTGGGACAGGGTCGGTTATTTTTGGTTTGGCGGGGTAAGCGAGAGGCATTACCTTAGGCTTGCTAAAGGTAGAGGTCAAGACGAAGAATGTGAGCAAAAGGAACGCGAGATCGACCATAGGGGTCATATCTACGTGCGTTGAACCTTTCTTTGCTCTTTTCTTGCCTTTGCCGTGGTCGCCACCGCCGCTTTCTGCGATTTGTGCCATGTGTTTGTTAGTTAACCGGAATTGCTTCCGCAGAGGTTACAAAATTCAAATTATTCAAATTCAAGTCTCTGAATACATCGATCACAACCTGCGCATCTTTGTACAAGGTTTTGGAGTCTACGCGCAAAATGAATTTAGGCTTGAAGTCTTCCATTTTGGGTTCGCCGCCTTTTAGCTTCGCTTCTTCAAAAGCGGTGCGGCCGGTATTGCCAGCAGCGGTTGCTGCAAATGAAAGCCAATCTAAAAGCTCATTTTTTGTAGAATCTGAAGGAATCCCCTGTGTAGGGAAACTTGCACGTTTTGCGGCTTCGGTGTTCATGTATGCAGGAAGTTCTTGCATGGTACAACCAAAGGTTGACATAAAAGAAAACTCTTCTATTTTCTCCTCACTAAGACCAATCTTATATTTTTGGAGCATGTTGTTGAGCATTTCTTTACGGGCTTCGGCATCTGAAAGGTTAAAGAAAACGCGACCGTCTTTGTCTAGGGTTACCATCAGGATATTTTCAGGGATGATTTTATCGCTGATACTTGATGGCGTTTCTACGGTTACGGGTTCGGCATTTCGGAAAGAAGCCGTCAACATAAAGAAGGTTACAAGCAAGAACGCCAAGTCCACCATAGGCGTCATGTCTATGGAAGGAGTGCCTTTGGGCATTTTGATTTTTGGCATTGCTTGAGTATTTACTTAATGATGAGTCAATTAGTTATTGGCTGCAAAATCTTGAACGATCGTGAAGCTCGCTTCGTCGATACCATAGGTCATGGCGTCGATTTTAGTAGAGAAGAAGCTAAACGCGATGATCGCGATTGTAGAACCAGCAATACCAAATGCAGTGTTGATAAGGGCCTCAGAGATACCTGTAGAAAGTTCTGCAGTATCAGGAGCACCTTGTGACATCGCGGCAAATGAGCGGATCATACCAAGTACGGTACCGATCAAACCGATGAGGGTTGAAATAGAAGCGGTAGTAGAAAGTACAGGTAAGTTTTTAGAAAGCATTGGCAATTCTAAAGAAGTTGCTTCTTCTAATTCTTTTTTCAAAGCCTCCAATTTTTGTTCTTTGTCCATGTGTGCGTCTTTCACCATCATTTGGTATTTCACCAAACCAGCGCGAACGACATTGGCCAAAGAGCCGCGTTGTGCATCACATGCTTCGATTGCGCCATTGAAATCTTTGGCAGCCATTAATTCTTTGATTTTTTCGATGAATTGATTGGCTTTACCTTTGCCGTTTGCAAGTAATAAAGTAACCAAACGCTCAATCGTGAAAATTAATACGATAAGGTTGATTGCAACCAAACCTGGTACGATGAAACCACCTTTGTAGATAACCCCTAATAGGTTTCCTTCTACTGGTTCGGCTTCTGGATTTCTGTCTACAAAGTTTCCTGGGTCACCAAAAATGTATTTGTAAATCATGATACCTGCAATGAGTGCAAGTGCAATAGCCAAGAATGCAATAATTGCTGAAAATCCCCCGGCGGTTTTTTGTTTTTTGTCCATAATGATCGTTTTTAATTTTTCATTTTTTACAATTGAACGCCAAATATAAAAAAACTTTAGCCCCTTTTCAAAACGAAAGCTCAATGTTTCTGCATGCCTAACGTAGATTTATTGTATTTCTAACACAAAGTCGGACAATTTGAGTGATTTATATCTTAAGATGCTGATTTCTCCGCTCAAAAGTTAATATAGATTTAACATGCCTTTTCAGTGTTTGAGTACCTCTCATTACCGACTTGCGAAAAACAAAACTGCTTGAAGTGGAAGTTGCGAATTTCAATAACATATTATTGCGTTCAAGCTATAGATTTGCGACCAAGGTCAGTTGCCATTTGTATTTGTATCCAAAAAAATGTATCTTTTGCTTAGTTATGAGATTTTATTTAGTTGACAGAATCGAGGAAATTATTCCTGGTCAAAAGGCATCAGGAATCAAATGTTGGACATTATCGGAAGATTATTTTGCCGAACATTTCCCGGGTTTCCCTATTGTGCCTGGGGTTTTACAAATTGAAACAATGGCCCAACTCATATACACCTGAATTCTCTAGTTCTAACATGTCCTAAGGATTGGGAGGACCTCAATTAACCCTGGAACTCTATCTATAACTGTTACTGTTCAAGGGAAGCTTACCAATGTTTAAATCTATAACACCATGATTTACATCAAAAAATTCCAAATCCCATGAAACAGAAAATTGAAATCAATTCTTCAGACGTATCAGAGTACTTTGAATCAGGAACCGAATTTAAGGTCGTTAAAGTGACAAATATAAAATTCTCAGATTCTGAAGATTCAACCATTTTACAATTTAAATGGATCTTTGGCCGATTCGGCGGATATTTCACAATCCCAATTTCAGGTCATAGAGCAAAACAACAAGATTCATTTGACATAATTGAAATGGCCAAAAATTTTGACGAACCTTTTTCCGGACCTTTTCAAAAACTAGATATATCTATTGAAAATGAGTTCAACAAAAGGGGGGCTAAAATTACTTTTGTTTTAGAGTTATATTAATGTTCAAAGGTAGTATTCTAAAAAGTGTGTCAAGGTTAAAATTAGGAGTAAAAATCTTAAACTTGAACACATGGAAAGAAAGAGAAGAAGTCGAAAGGAAATTAAGAAGTTTTACTTCTGTAGACTTTGTGCCTTACATCCAAGAACTCATCATATCAAGATGAGTTTTATCCAAAACTTTTGGGAAACAGTTGAAAACAACGCTAATTAGAATCGTATGATCTCAGATTTTTTAATAGAAGAATTACGAGTTGAGTATGATCATCTGGTTCAAAGGATGAAATTTCGTCACCCATTTTTTTTTGATGAGTATAAAACTGCAATGTTGGAAATCTATCATGATAAGGCAAAGACTGATGAGGACTATTGGAAGGACTTCTATTTAATGGCTTTTAAGATAGAACTTCGGAAGGGGAAGATCTATTCATTTTTGACCAGTGAACAGGTGGAAGAAGTCGTTAGTTATTGGACTTTTAACGAATGAATTTTTGAACCAGTTTCCTTAAACAACCTTAACTGATTACAACCCCCAATTTTTAGGGTTTATTTTATTTTTTTTAAATAAAATGGTACAAAATGGTATAAAAAAAGAAAACCCCTCATTCCAAAGAATAAGGGGTTTAGATGAGGTCTCAAGCAGATTCGAACTGCTGTAGACGGTTTTGCAGACCGGTGCCTAACCGCTCGGCCATGAGACCATCAGGATTGCAAAGATATGTAATTTTACACTTTCAAAAAAGTATCGGTCAGAACTTGATGATTTTTTTTGTCAATAGCTGTCCACTCACTCTTGCCGAAACAAAGTAAACACCTTTTGGAAGGGCCATCCATTGGTCGTTTTCTTGGCCTATTTGGATTTGAGTAGTGCCTGCTTCTGCTACCAGTTTCATTTTGACTTTGCCACTGGCATCATAGATATAAATGAGGTCTGAAGGTTTTAGGCTTAATGGAAAAGATAAAGTGAGGGCATCTTGTGTTGGATTAGGATAGGCCACAATTGAACTGTTGTCGTTGAGAGGGTAGTCAGTCAAGGATGCACTGATCAGCGCTTCTAAATCATAGGTTTCGTCGCCGGGTTGATACGGCAGGTAGTGAAAGTAGGTCAAGAACATTTCATCTGTGGTGTTGAAACCACTGTATAAGGTCTGTGGTGGTGTATGTGGGTTGTTGGGATTGTTCGCCGTGTTGTCATACGTACCCTCACTTTTGAGCTTGTAGCCTTGCGGTACTTTTTGGATGTACTTGAAAAAATAGAAATCTTGCCACATGAAATTCCATTTGGGAATATTGACAAACTTGATCGTGTCAGCACCGGATTTGTAAGCGTAGGCCTTAATGGTAGTTCCGAGCAAGTGCATATGCGGGAACACAGATAGCACAGAAAAGTTGGACGGAATGGTTCCGCTTCCAGGCGGGTAAGAGGAGTTGAGGTTTGTTATTTGGTTGGCTGGAAGGCTGAAATTGTAGTCTGCCAACAAAGGCCCAGCGCTAATTTGCCGCACATTGGTGCTGCCTTCTGGATAAAAGTGCAAAATGACTTTTGTGGAGTCGTAAAGTCCGAAAGAGCCCATTGGGTAATGCATGGCAAAATAAATGGAGGAGCCAGGGCCAATGTCTAAGCCTAATTTGAGCGGATCAGTAGATGGCAAAATCATGGGTGTGGCCCCGGGTGTATAGCCAGTGATCAATTTGGTGGAGCCGTTACTTGGGCTGGCACAATTGCCCCCGATGGTGTCGGTAGCTTCTATGCTTGAGGGGTCGAGGTAAACCAAACAATGATGGACGATTTCCCGGTTGCCAGGCACTACTTCTACCGCTTTGATAATGCGGTTTTGCGTCAGGTTAGTAGGTATACTAAAGCAAACGTAATCGTCTTGAGATGTGGCTTTGGACATGTAAGTAGGGATCTGTACTTGCAAATCGCCGTTGCCCAAAAAGGTATTGGAGGTGTAGACGGGAGGTGGTGGCGTTTGATTGGCAGTTCCTTCTTGTGCGCCGTTATTGAGCCAGCTGATAATGGTGGTTTTTTCGATGTTGGTAAGCGCTCGGTTGTGCTGATATTGTTGGTAGTTGTTGTCGGGTGGCCACGGCGGCATTTCACCCGTATTGACGCATTGATATACCGCAGCAGCTAGTGGGCTCACTTCGGCGTATGTCATGAGCGAAAAGGGAGCAGCTCCACCGGGATGGTGACACTGGGTGCATTTGTTGTAAAATATTTGCGCGACATCGCTGCTCCAGGTTTGGGCATGGCTGCTGCTCATGATTAAAAATGAGAGGATGAATCCGATTTTTCTCATAGGATTGATTTGTAGATAAAATTAATCTTTTAATTCTAAACCTCTAAAAAATCACTTACTTTGCCAAAAACAATCACATGCTAAGGTGCTTTTTCATCCTCCTCGTCTTTGGATTCCAAAATTTAAGCGCTCAAGATTTACCGGCCTACAAAATCTATAATGCAAAAGGAAAAGAAGTCTCTTTCAAGTCCATGGTGAAGTCAGCGAATGGAGCAACAACGGTGTTATTTGGTGAATTTCACGACAATCCTATTGCACATTGGTTGCAATTAGAATTAACGCAACAAATGTTTGCCTCACACGGCACCAATTTACAACTAGGTTTTGAGATGTTCGAGCAGGACCAACAAGCTATTTTGAGTGCCTATTTGGCTGGGAACATTCCTTCGGAGAAGTTGAAGGATACATTAAGACTCTGGCCGAACTACGAAACCGACTATGCACCATTAGTCGAATTTGCAAAGGAAAAAGGCTTGTCTTGCGTGGCTTCAAATATCCAAAGAAAATACGCAAGTTTGTTGTTCAAAAAAGGTAGGGCTGCGCTTGATACTTTGCCTGAGGATATTAAACAACAGATGGCGCCATTGAATTTTGCTTTCGACACCACTTTATCTCAGTACCAAGACATGAAGCAAATGGGCGCACATATGGGCCCTGGCATGGGGTGGCGCATGGTAGAAGCGCAAGCCATCAAAGATGCGACCATGGCTCATTTTATCTTGAATAATCCATGGCGTAATCCAAGAACAGTCCATTTACACTTTAATGGTGCGTATCATTCCGATTTTTATCAAGGTATAATGTGGTATTTGAAAAATGAAGGAGCTACTTGCATTTTGACCATCAGTACGGTGAGTCAAGACAACGTGCAAAAATTAGACAATGAGCATTTGGGACGCGCAGATTTTATCATCTGTGTGCCCTCTAATATGACCTCGACGCATTAAGTTTTTACTTGAGTGGAATACCTCTGGAGCTTACCGGGCCGGTGGCTTTGCTTTTTTGCAAACTAAACGTAAAAGTGGTTCCGATGCCCACCGTACTACTCACCTGGATTTGCTGTCCGTGCGACTCAATAATGTGCTTGACAATCGCCAGCCCCAAGCCCGAACCGCCTTCATGTCGGTTCCTGCTTTTTTCGACGCGGTAAAATCGCTCAAATAGCCTTGGTAGGTGCTGTGGTTCTATTCCAGCGCCGTCATCTGTAAATTGAATATTATAAGTGTTGTCAATTTGGACTACACTCACACAGAGCTTGCCGCTGTCCTTACCGTAAGCGATTGCATTGCTTGTTAGGTTTACCAATACTTGAGAGAGTTTATTGCGGTCTGCATTGACATAACAATAGGGGTCGGTAGCGTCTATGGTGAGCCTGAAGTTTTTTTCTTTGGCAATGAGTTCCAATGCCTCGTAGGTTTCTTTAATCAATTCTAGGAAGTCAAAACTGCGGACGTCTAGCGGAATGCGCTCGAGTTCGAGTTTGGTGAGCTGATCGAGGTCTTCGAGAATGTGGGTCATGCGCTCAGTAGATTTAGAGGCGCGCTCTAAAAACGTCTTGAGGATGCTAGGGTCTTCCATGCCGCCATCGAGCAAAGAATCAATATAACCTTGAATGGAAAACACAGGTGTCTTCAGTTCATGTGCTAAATTGCCCAGAAACTCTTTTCTGAAGGCCGCTTGTTCTTTCAGTTTTTCAATTTCTTGGTTGCGTTTTTGCTTCCATTCTTTGACATCTTGTTCTCCTTGTGCAACGAGCTCATCAATCGATTGGTCTTTGCGCTGCTCGCTTGCTAAAGTCTGGATACTCCGGTAGATCAGGCTCATGCGGTATTGCAGAAAGCGCCTGATGATATAGTAAAAGATGGTATATGCAAAAATCCCGGAAACGAGCGGAATTAAAAAGAGCAGTGTATAGCTCAGGGTAACGAGTTGTAAATGGACAAACAGCGTGAAAAGAAAGGTCAGTACATAAAATAAAATACTGCCAATTAAAATCAGGAAACTAGGTCTTGCTTTTCTCACTTATCATTGAAGGTATATCCGACGCCTTTTATGGTACGAATATACGCATCTCCAAGTTTTTCGCGCAATTTTCTGATATGAACATCGATGGTTCGTTCCCCAACAATGGTGTCGTTGCCCCATACAACAGCGAGTATTTGGTCTCGGTTGAATACTTTCCCTGGTCTGCTAGCGAGTAGTTCGAGTAATTCGAATTCTTTTTTTGGCAATTGCAATTCTTTTCCTGAGAGCTCCACAACATAACGGTCGCGGTCGATAAGGATGCTTCCTGCGCCCTCTGAACCTTCTTTGTTCTTGAGTCTGCGTAAAAGTGATTCAATTTTACTGATCAATAGACGCGGTCTGATGGGTTTATTGATGTAGTCATCTGCGCCTGCTTCAAAACCGGCTATTTGTGCGTAATCTTCGGTGCGAGCCGTCAAAAAAGCAATAACGGGCTGAACCATATTCAAGTCCTTTCTGATGACCTGACAAGTCTCAATACCGTCCATTTTTGGCATCATGACATCGAGTAAAATGAGCGATGGATTGATTTGTTGTACCAAGCGCAGTGCTTCAATGCCATTACTTGCGGTAAATACCTTGTAGCCTTCTTTGCGGATGTTGTACGACAAAAACTCTAAGATATCTGGTTCGTCGTCGACGATCAGTATGGTATGTCCTTTTGTGTTTTCCATCCTTCAAATTATATAATACAAAGTTCTATTGTTACAGGCTACCTCAAGTTATTGCCACCTTAATATTACTTTAAATATGTGTTAAGCAATTAGACTTATTCCTTAACATGGAGATATTAAATTTGCGTGTTAAAATTAATTTGAGATTTTACAAAATATGATATTTATCTTGTGTTTGGGCTTCCCTTTCTCTATTTTGGCATCTAATTGTTTATTCAAAAACGATTTTCATCTCGACGCGTCGATTTTTCTGACGGCCTTCGGGCGTATCGTTGGTTGCAATTGGTTTGGTTTCACCGAAGTAGAGTGTAAGCAGTCGTGCTTCATCAACTCCTTGACTCATCAGATACGCTTTGAGCGCCTCGGCTCGTTTTTTGGAAAGAACTAAGTTGCCGTTGTCGTCGCCGACGTTATCGGTATGACCTGCAATTTCGAGTTTCCAAGATGTTTTCTTTTTGAGCACTTCTGCAAGTTCGTTGAGCGAAGGTTTAGAACTTTCAAAGATGACGTCTTTAGCAGATTCAAACTCGAGGTTATCAAAGGCTGTTTTGAGCACTTCAATTACGGCTTGTTCAATAACAGGACAGCCCTTGTTGGTTTTCGGACCAGGCGTGTTCGGACAGTCGTCGTCTTTATCCAATAAGCCATCAGCATCGGAGTCTTTGTAAGGACAGCCTTTGTTTGCTTTTGGCCCCGAGAGGTTCGGACAGTCGTCGTCTTTGTCTAGCAAGCCGTCGGCATCGGTGTCTGGCCAAGGGCAGCCTTGGTTTTCTCTCGGCCCCGCTATCGTAGGGCAGTTGTCTACATAATCAAATAAGCCGTCGTTGTCTTGGTCTGGGCAGCCTTGATTTTCTTTCGGACCAGCGTTTTCTGGGCAAATATCATCGGCATCAGTAACGCCATCACCATCTTGATCCGGACAACCTTTCAAGGCTGCAACACCGGCCAAAGTTGGGCAGGCATCTTCAGAATCGATAATTTTGTCACCGTCGGTGTCTGGGCAACCTTTGAATTCTAAGAGGCCGGCCACAGTTGGGCAAGTATCTTCAGAATCGATGATTTTGTCTCCATCCGTATCTGGGCAACCTTTGAATTCTTTGAGGCCCGCAATAGTAACGCAAGCATCTTCTGAATCTGGAATGCCATCGCCGTCGGTGTCTGGACAGCCCAAGAAAGCCCAGGCACCCGGAACAGTTTTACACTCGTCCATTTTATCGGAGACTTTGTCTTTGTCTTCGTCTTTGACGCGATGATACAAAATCGGCAAGCGCAATCCGGCGTAAAAATCGACACCACTGATTGCTCCTTTTGCACGCAATAAATGCATGTCGTTCATTCCTAAAATTAATGGGCCGATGCGCGTTGCCAAGCCGGTGCGTAAGCCACTGTATTTGTTGTAGGCGATAGGGAAGTAAAGGCCGAAATAAGGGCTATCAAAGCTTGGTGTCAGGGAGAGTTGACTAGCTACGTTCACTTTGGTGTCTTTGTTTTTTGGAATCATGTTCAACATAGCTGTTGCGTTCACATAGAAGTAGTTCCAGATGTGGTAGTCCAGTTGCAAACTCATGGCAGTGGGTGTACGCATGAGATATGTTTGTGCAGGGTCTTGTAGCGAAACCCATTCACTAATGCCTGAAGCAGTTGATTCCTTTATCAAAGAATCGATGACCATATCGAAGGTCTCGAGGTCGGTGGAACTCTCAAAGCGATGTAGATTAAAAAGAGAGCTAGAATTCACGACAAAGTTACGGCTCAAGCCCCCTTTTGTAAATTTTATACCGCCCATATCTAGCAGTGAAAAACCCACGCGCGCCTTGTATTTGTTTTCATTGCGCATCCAGAGGTCGGTTTTGCCGTCCATGTCGTACTTGAATTTGGCGTAATTTGGTCGCCATTCGTATACTGCACCTAAATCGAGTCCGAAGCCAAATGATCCCGGTTTGAGATAGTTTGCAAAATTATTTTGATCGATTTGACCATTCACACCAGCCGTTATGAAATTGCCAACTTCTTTAGAATATCCATAGTCAAATGTACCGGCAAGGTACTGTGAGGTGTCTTCATTGATGAGGTTGTAACTAAAATCTTTGGTGTATACATAAGCGCTCGCAAATCCGATTAAAATTTTTGGAGTGATGCCAATTTTTAAGAAGTGTTCTTTGTTGTCGATGAGCACTTGGCTGTAATTGAAGCCAATTTCACTCCAGGTCATGTGGTTCACATTGACGAGTTCTTCGTTGAGCTGCATGTTCCATAGGGCCGGAAATTCCAAGCCTTCTTCAGACAAAACGGCCAATTTAGGATCCATGTTATCGACGTTGGTGATCGAGCGCAAATTGGCATAAATACCCAATGATCGTTTATCACCGATATGGAATGCCAAGTTAAATAAGTCGAGTCTGAAGTTAATGTTGGCCCCTAAAACGCCATTTGAGCCAGCGTTGTAATTGTGTACAATGAGGCGATCGATAAAAGTTGACGACGGATAAGCCCACGCATTAACGACAGAGCTATCAAGCAAAGATTTAGCCCACCAATAGCCGCCGTTTCCTTGTTCTGCGCGCATGGCGTCTGCAGAGAAGTAACCAAAATTTTGGTAGGTAAATAGGTTCAAAGCAGGTAGGGCTAGGTCCATTTTATAGCGTCCGTCTACAAAAGATGCTGGATTAACAATATTGCCCATTGCGCCAGCATAGTTACTAGAACTCACGCCCAAATAAGCCTGTGCCTGTACTTGTAAGCTGCTGATTAGCAATAAAAACGACCAGGTTAATTTTCTCATTGTTTGTTGTATTGTATGATATACGTCCCTAAAAATGTGGTAATCGAATAAGCGTTATTTCCAAAAGAACTCAGCTGTACTTCTTGTTGGCCATGACGCTTTTCTGTATCTAGGTCTCGACCTAAGTCGTCGAGAAGGTAGATTTGGTTGCCTACTGCATCAATTGCGCACAATATGCTTTGTTTATTGGGGCCATAGAAGCTCGAAACTTGCGTGATTTCTGCAGCATCTAGCGTTTTTTCCCAAACCTGCTGCCCTTTTGCGTTGTAGGCAAAAAGACTGTGGTTGCGTTTAAAGACAATTATTTGATTGGCTGCTTGCATATAAGATCCGACACATTCAACGCGACTCGGCACCTCAAATTGTTTTTGTCCATTTAAAGAAAGCACAGTTGCTGTGCTTTTCTCGATTTTTACGGCAAACCCAGCACTTGTATTTCCGGCCAAAACGTAGGTGGTGTCTGTATTTTGCTTCATGGCAACTTTGCGTTTTGAAACATCAATTATTTGATGTTGATTGTCCGTTAAAATACTGACATACACTTTCCCATTTTGCTTATAACTATGCAGCTGCCGCACCTTGCCGCCCAAATTAAATTGCTTGATCAAGCTTCCGGTTTCGGTATATAACTGCACACTATTTGAACTGCTCGCGCACATGATTTCTTTTTTACCTTTGTTTTCGAGCAACTGTAGGTGCGTGCCTGCGTCGTGTGTGAGCCGATACACAACGCGCCCAGTTTTATCGAATAATTGGGCTTCGTGTTCGAATTGCACACAAACGAGTTGTGCGGATCCACTGATTTGGTAGAGTTCAAGGACATCCTGACTCAAGTCCTTTTCCCATTTGCGCAAACCGTTGATGTAGCCAACCAATTGGTGGTTTTCTGTCAAGGCGATTACGTTGCCACGTTCGGAAAAGGCTGCAAATTGCAAGACCCGATAACCAGGGTTCATGACAAAGTAGTCTCTGATTTTGTCTTGATGCTCAAGTGTTTGCGCATTGAGTTTTTGGTAACTCGTTTCAATAATTTGCCTACCCAGAAGCGTTACCGTTTTCTTTTGGTCGCTATCTACCCAACGTGCACTGACTTTACTTGGCATATTGGCAAAGAAGCGATTGGCCAGGGTTTCGTCCTGTGAAAGTGTTTGACCTAGGGTAGCGGAAGCAAGTGCCTGATCTAAGAGCGTTTTACTCGGACTCGCGAAACCATACTGACCATAGGTTGCTAAATACCAAGTAGTTTTTGTGTCGCTGATGATACTCGAAAATTGCAAGTTGTTGTACGCTGCACTTTCGGTGTTGAGTTCTTCTTTTCTGAAAAATTCGTTGAGTGTAAGAATCGGGTTCGAATTTTCTTGAAAATCAAAGATAACTAAACTTGCGCTGTCTTGCTTGAGGTGCACAAAGCCGTGATCTACACATTTAAACCAAGGGCTTTTGGCAAAGGCTGGGTCTAGTTGTTGGGCATATGATTTTTCATAGAAGTAATAACGCCTGAAAAAATCTGGAATGACAGCAGCAAAAAGCGCTTGATCGTCTTGTTTGCGCAGTGTTGGGTTCGGATTTCTATATTTGACATAGCGGTACTTGGCGTCTTTTTTACAATAGGTTTCCGTTAGGCGGATTTGTTTTTCCTTATTCCACTTAAGCCAGGCATAACTTGCCTTTGCACTGACATTGAACTGGAGCTGTTTGGCTGCGGGGAGTTCACCCGCAAATAGGAGTAATTGGTTACGGTTGTATTTGCCGTGGAGCTGGCCAAATTCAAATTGCTTCAGCTTGCCAAGTTGCAGTGGGAATAACCCATTTTCAAACAAGTGTTTGATGTCTTTTTGTGTCCAGTTGCCTTTCTTTTCGATGAGAATTTTAGTGGATTTCGCACTAAAGAAAAGCGTGATGGGCTCATTCGCTTTCTTGACGACGGTATAATACAAACTTTCATTGAGTTCGGTCGTGACCATTCTTTCGTTTTCCCAGTCTAGCGCTCGAGGATCTTGTACAATATAGACCGTTTGATCTTTTGGATTGAAGTAGGTTCTGAAATCAACGAGGTTTTCGTTGGAGAGGAGGTCGTAGGAGCTAAAAACAACCCAACCTAGGGCCAAAATACCGAGAAGGAGTAGTGCTAAACGTTGACGCATGCGTTTTTTCTCAAAGTTAGTCAAAAAGGCCAAGTTGTTGGTCTTGAGCTAATAATTGAAAAGTCATTCTATGATGGGGTGAAGGTCCAAATTCGGCAATTGCTTTGCGATGAGCAATTGTAGGGTAGCCTTGATTTTGTGCCCAGGCATATTGTGGATATGCCTGATGTAATTTAGTCATGAGTTCGTCTCTATGCGTTTTGGCGAGGATGCTGGCTGCTGCAATACTCGAAAAACGGGCATCGCCTTTGATCATACAGGCAAATGGTGTTTGCCTGTAAGGCTTGAAACGGTTGCCGTCGACCAAAATAAAGGCGGGTTGAGTTTGTAGCTGCGCTAGTGCTTTGTGCATGGCCAAGATACTCGCGTTTAATATGTTGATTTGGTCAATTTCGATATGATCCACAACACCAATTCCGTAACAAAGAGCTTTTTCCAAGATTTCTTCGCGCAGCAGTGTGCGTTTTTTGGCACTCAGTTGTTTGGAATCATTGAGTGCGGCGATGGGATTTGCAGGGTCGAGTATAACAGCAGCTGCAACAACAGGTCCTGCTAAGCAGCCCCTTCCGGCCTCATCACAACCAGCTTCTGGAACCAGGGCTTGGTATTGTAAGATTAAATCTACCACAGCGCCAAATTATTGAAATATTTTGTAGTTTTATACTAATCTAAATTATCCCCATGAAAAAACTAACTCTTCTCGTATTGGCATTAGGGCTCAATTTGCTTGTTTTTGGTCAAAAAACGCTCAGTGCAACAGCTTCAAATCTGGCTGAACTCAAAGGTGGAATCGCTTCAGGCCATATCCAACTGACTTTACCTGCTGAGGTAAGCGAAGAAAATGTCATCATGTACGCAAAGTATTATACGAATATGTTTACCGTTGATTTCAATGCTAAATCACACGTTGCTACTTTCCATATGCTCACCAATGATGCCAATTCAAGACGTGTTATTTTACGTTTCTTAGGCGCCAATCAAATCGACACTGTTCAAGTTGCCGATCGTGCATATGACCTCGGTGCATTCTTTGACAACTTCCTCCAATAATTTAAGTCACTCCTTTTTCAGTCATGAGAATATTTTTCGTTGCAGTTACTGCACTTGGCTTTGTTTTGTCTAGTTGTAAAAACACACAAATTGCATACAAGCACTATGGCCCTGTTGCCGTAGACTCAACTCAAGCCCTTTCCCTAGACCAAATGCTTGTCGCTTTAAAGGCCAATCCAACAAATGATATTTTTACGTTTGCCGCACCATTAGTAGGTGTCTGTCAGAGTGCTGGATGTTGGGTCAATGTGCAGTCAAGCAATGGAGACCTCATTCGTGTGCGCTTCAAAGATCATTTTCTAGTACCACCCAGCACCGAAATCAGTTCAGTGGCCTATTTTCACGGTAGAGCATATTATGATACACTTTCGATTGAACTCCAAAAACACTTTTTAGAAGATGCCAAAGCGCCTCAATCAAAAATCGATCAGATTACTGCACCTAAGATAGAATTGAATTTTGAGGCCGATGGGGTTTGGGTCAAGAAGTCTTCTTCAAAACCAAATAAGTAAACGCTACAGAACTCCCTATAATAGCACTCTTTACCCACCATAAATAGGAAGGTATTAAAAAAAGCGCAACTAAATTTACTGGAATCAATAAGATAGCCAGTAAATGAAATTTCCCTTGGTTTTTATTTTCTGAAATCATAAATTCCTCCTGGGGTAAAACAGAGGTGCAACGGCATGTCGTTGGGATGCAAATCTGCGATGGATACAAACTCATCAAATAGGTGGAGGCCTATGAAAAGGCAATCCGGTTTACACTGTTTGAGTAGGCGGTCATAAAATCCTTTTCCATACCCAACGCGCTGCCCTTCGGAATTGATGCCGAGTAAAGGCACAAAAACGTAATCTAGTTTGTTAGCGAGTAGGGTACGACCGTGTTTGGGCTCAGGTATACCATAAGAACTGATTTCGAGTTGACTCGGGTGCTCGTAGTGATAAAGCGCAAGGCTGTGATCGCTAAAATTGGCTTTAGACAAGACAGGGTGTCCGCCTTTCAAAATGATGTCTTCTAGTAAACCGTAGGTAGAAATTTCTTTTTGCCTTTCGATGGGTAAAAATATGCTTACGTATTTAGAGTAGAATGGTAAAGAATATAGCACAAGTGCTTGCACTTGTGCTGAGATTTTAGTGATATCAAAAGGGCTTAGCTGAGCTCGCTTGGCTTTATAAAGCTGGCGAATTTCGGCTTTAGTCATGTTATAAACGTACGCCGAGTTCAGAGAGCTTACGGTTGTCTACAACTCCTGCTTTTTTGCGCAAACCACCCATTGCTTGACCTTCCACTTGGTTAGCCAAACCTTGCATGAGTTGGTCTTTTTCTGCTTGGAAATTGGTTGTAGCCGGTGCTTTAGTACTCGACTTGATTTGAATCACGTAAACGCCTGTTTCCCCTTTGAGTGGAAGCGTTCGCTGACCTTTTTTCAGTGCTCCTGAGAACAAATTACCGATGATTGTAGGCTCGTAGCCAGCATTGGAGATTTGTGGATTACCAAAGGTAACTTCAGCATCGATAACCGGTGTGTTGAATCTTTTTGAGATGGCTTGTAAAGACTTTCCAGCCATTTGATTCATGAATCGTTTTGCTTTTTTCTCTTGGATGAGCTCTCTTTCCATTTGAGCGCGGACGTTTTCAAAAAGTGGCTCACCTTCAGGACGAATGGCGCTGATCATGGCGATGACATATTTTTCTTTGTCTCGAATTGGAGAAAGTGTCATGGTACCAACTGTCGCATCTTCGGCATAAGCCATTTCTAAAACGCGGTCACGGGCCATTGTAGTAGTGAAGCCATATACTTTAGGCGCTTTGTCATCAATTTGGATGACGCGTGGCGCATAGTTAGCACGGGTTACGATGGTATCGAAAAGCGCTGCTTTCTTAAATGCATCTTCTTCTTTAGAAATTTTGCGGTCAAGTTTCATGAGGATACCATTGACTTCGCTTTCCATGTTGGCTACAGTTTCGTCAGATGGTTTGAAAGTAACGCTAATTGACGCGAGTAATGGGAATTTGCTTGTGCCGCGCTCGAGGACTTCGATGATGTGGAAACCGAAATCTGTTTTTACTACGCCTACTTTTCCAATAGGTGCTGTAGCACAATAGCCACCAAATTCTTTAACCATGTCGCCTTCGAGGAAGTCTTCGTAAAGACCACCTTTGTCTTTTGATCCTGGATCTTCTGAATATTTTTTGGCCATTGCATCCCAATTCGTTTTGTTCAAAACTTTAGCGATGCTGTCTGCTGTTTTCTTTTTGGCGGCGATTACTTTTTCGTCTTTGCTGTTGTTAGTAGAAATCAGGATGTGGCGTGCTTTAAGACTAGATGGTGTAAAGCCAATAACTTTAGATAAAACCATTTTTTCTTTAGAAACATATGGACCAACTAATTGACCTAATGCAGCTGTTTTAAAGATGGTGTCTAAGCTCATAGGATAAGTTTGGTAGCGATCAGCTTTTGGATGACCTTCTGGTACGGATGTAGCTCGTTTGTCGCTAAAGTAAACTGGTGTTTCGCTGTTTTTGGCAACGAAAGCAGAATCGTTGGTGCTTGCTGAGAAGCCTGCACGAAGTGTATTCATTTTGTTCGTGAAAACAGAAGAGTCAGCTTTTGAAGGGCGGATATTGACATCGAACATTTTAACATCGCGGCTAGCGTTGCGCACTAAGTATTTTTTGTCGCTTTTGTGTGCATCGTAGTATGCTTTGATCTCAGATTCTGAAACTTTGACGTCAGCATCAGAAATTTCGGTGTAACGACGCACTGTAAAAGAAATTGTTTTCTTTTCGTTGTTAGCGTAGTATTGATCTTCGGCTTCTAGGTCCGTGACGTAAACACCTTGCTTAAGTAGACCAAAGTACTTCTCAGTTTTGCGGCGATCGGTGTGGTAGGATTTGAAACCATTCCATTGCTCAACTGCTTGCGCTTCTTTAGATTTTTTAAGGTTATCTAAGGTTGCTTTTAGTTTGACACGTCCATTTTCAATGGATTGTGGCGTTTGGATGCCAGTGAGTGAATCAGTAAAAAATTGAGCGAGGTCTTGTAAAACATTGAAACCGTCTTTTGCAAACCAATAAGCATCTAATTCACGGTCGGTAACACCGATTCCGAGTTTTTCGTATTCTTTGCTGAGGATGGTAGAATCTACCATGAAGTTCCAAGCTTTATCGCTAGAAGCCTCCATGTCAGTTTCGGTAAATTCTTTGTTGTTTTGTGCTGCCTGATTGCGCTCTTGTTCTTGGAACTTAGCACTTGCAATACTATAAGATGCAGGATCTACCTTGTCTCCAAAAACAAGACCAATGCCGTATTCACCTTCGCCAATGCCAAATAAACTTTGGTAATCATTGAGGATAAATGCCAACAAGGCGATGCCTATCATTGCTACTAGTAAGCCAGATTTTGCGCGTATTTTACCAATTAATGCCATTTGAATTGAATTTTAAGATTGCGAATATATGAAGATTTGAGCAGAGCCCCAAGTATTTGAACACAAAAAAGGAGGTCTAACGACCTCCTCCTTTAGTGTTTGTATTTTCATTGTTTGGTTTTGGTTTAGGAGTCGCCTCTGGAGCGCTTGGTTTCGGTGCAACTGGCCTTGGAGCAGCAGGAGTTTGTTTGTTGCCACTAGGGTTGGTTATGATGCCTTCGCCACCCGATCCATCGTAAGTCACCAAATAAGTGTCGGTCAAGGTGCCACAATCATTAGTAACGGTGATGGTGAGGTTATTCAGGCCTGGATTAAGACTGATTTCTGCCAAAATATTGCCGAGGTTATTGCTAAAGCCGGTGAGCAGCTCGCCATTCATTGAAAGTGTGACGGTCATGTTACTGGAGTAATCCAAGATTTGGGCATTGTAAGTAAAGATGGATTGGTTGGTGGTGTGTCCGTTCGCATCCATGTTGTAAATCACTTGTGGAATAGAGCAGGGTTGGTAGTTGATAACTGTTGTTTTGGTATCTGTACCACAAGAATTCGTAGCGCTGAGGCTGACATTATTGCTGCCTACCGTTAAAACCAACGGCATACTGAATTGATTGCCGAATAGTGTTCCGCTTGTTTGTGTAATACCATTATTGCTTACTTGAATCGCCGATACTTCAGCAATTTGAGTGACACTTGCAGTTACAATCAAGTTCGGGTTCGTAACAGTTAATATGCTGGCTCCGGGGCTTGTTATTTGAAGTGTCGGCTGTACGCACGGAGCGCTGTAAAAGTAATTGATGTTTTGAGAAGCGACGCCACAGGTATTTTGTGCGGCGAGCGTCACTACATTGGTTCCGTTGCTGAGCTGTAAGGAGGCAGTGATGTTTCCGTTTTGATAACTGAATGCCTGAACGGTATTATTGAGCATGAGGTTAATGTTCTGCGCGCTACTCACGCCACTTACAATAGCACTGAATTGAAAGGTTGGGTTAGTAAGTGAACCTGCAGCTTGTCCAAATTGAATCTGAGGGGCGTCGCAAGGAACGTAATTGATGCTGATGGTTTGGCTCGTGCGCCCACAATCATTTTTTCCTTGAATCACGATGGTGTTCGGGCCAGGTTGTAAATTGAGTGCAGCACTTAAACTTTGATTTTGAAGCGTGAAGGGTTGTCCACTCTGTCCGTTCAAAGAAAGGGTGATTTGATTGCTATTGAGTGCAGTTACTTGAGCTGTCAAGGTTAGCGCAGCAGTAGCTACTGTACTGCCATTAAGGCCAGAATTGCTTACAGCAATTTGAGGCTGTACACACGGAGCATAGTTGAGATTCCAGGTGTGTATATCCGTACCACAATTGTTAGTTGTGCTCATAGCAATGACATTTGTGCCATTGTTTAATTGCACCGCAGCAGTCAGTATGCCATTTTGAAAATCAAAGGCGGTTGGCACACCGTTGAGCAATAAACTGATTTGATTCGCAGTGCTGATTTGTGCAGTTTGGGCACTAATTGTGATGTTGGAACTTGTGGTCTGAAGACTTGCAGCTGAACTTGGGTTGCTAATTTGTGGCGCCGTGCAAGGCTCGAATACAACTGTCCAATTTTCGATGTCGCTGCCACAAGTGTTGGTGGCAACTAAATTGATCAAATTGGAGCCTTGTTGGAGGCTTAAAGTTGCGGTGAGGTTGTTGTTTAAGAATTGGTAATTCTGGGCTTGGCCATTCAAAGTCAGTTGAATTTGATTGGCAAATGTGTTGCTTACTGTTGCGTTATATACAAGTGTTGCGTTGCTGGTGCTTGCTCCATTCGGAATCGGGACATTCGTTATTATTTGCGGTGCCTCGCATTGCGCATAATTGATTTGAATGGTTTCGGAATCGTTTCCACAGGCGTTGCTGACTTGAATGTTTATTTGATTGCTACCCGTTATTAAACTAAGCGTACTGCTGATTTGGTTATTGATAAAAGTGAAAGGAGCAGCAACACCATTTAACTTGACTTGAATGGCTTGGCTATTATTGACATTACTTATGTTGGCAAGTAAATTAAGGATTTGCACATTTGAAGTAGTTCCGTTTGCGTTAGGTTGCAATAGGGTAATGAGCGGTGCCACACAGTTGTCGTAGCGAATAAACAGGGTTTTTGTTGCTTGCCCGCAGCTGCGCGCGGCAGTCAATACTATTTGATTGAGTCCGGGTTGCAAACTCACAACTGAATTGAGGTTGCCAAAAATTGTGTTGGAATTTCCGTTGGCATAAGTGAAAGCGATAGGAGACCCGTTATTGGCAAGGCTCAAACCGTTCGAGGAGGGCATGTTTTGAATCGTGGCCGCCAAAACAATACTGTTATTGCTCACAACCAACGGATTGCTACTCGTGGTGTTGTTCATATTTCCTAGAACATTTAGAACAGGTGTTTGGCAATCATCAAAAGTGTAGGTGAAAGTCTCGACATCAGCGCCGCAGTCGTTGCTAGCGGTAATCGTAATGGTGTTGAGGCCCGCTAATAATTGTGCGCTCAGATCGAGTTGGCCGGTTGCCGTATTGTAAGTAAATGCCGTTTGTTCAATGCCATTGAAAATGACTTTGATATTGTTGCGGTTTGCAATATTGCTTACGGAGGCACGCATGCGCAGTGCAGCAGAATTCAGTGTGCTATTAATGGCTGGGCTCGTAATGGCAATAATAGGTGGCGTGCAATTTTGATAATTGATGGAAGTCGTGATCAGGTCGGTTCCGCAAGCATTGGTATAGCGGACCTGAATATTGTTCAGGCCAGGTGTGAGGGTGATGTTGGCAGAGATGTTTGAGCCATTGAGCTGCGCATTGTTCACCGCAATATTGTTATGTAAAACGAGCAATTGGCCATTTTGTGTAGTGCCGTTGAGTTTAGCGCTGAGCGAAAGGGTACCTGTATTGGTGGTAGTGCCTGTTGCGTTGGGTTGCAACCAGCTGAGTTGAGGCGTACGACAGTCGTCGTAGTTGATACTGATTTGATCAAATGCACTACCGCAATCGTTGCTTGCATTGATGCGAATGACGTTCGTACCAGGTGTCAGGTTGATGCTGCGCTGCACCAAGCCGTTGTTCGGATTGAAATTGAAGCCATTTACAGACATACCGTTGTGTAAAATCTGAATTTGGTTGTTGTTCAAATGACCACTCAGCGTTGCATTAAGCGCATAAGTGGCTTGTTGTACAGTACTGGCATTGGCGCTCGCGTTCATGATCTGAACAGTGGGTAGTTGGCAAGCCACCTGCTCGATTTGAACTGATTGGATCTTGGTTCCACATGCATTTGTGGCAGTAATAGTAAATCTGTTGAACCCCGGCAAGAGATTCACTATCGCTTCTACTCTTCTAGTTTGCGCATTGAAATTGAAGGGTACAGATTGATTCAACTGATCGGTGAGCTGTATTTCTTGGGCGCTATTTACGTTGGCAATATCAAAGCGCAATAAAAAACTTGTAACTGAAACACTTGTTTGAGGCTGTCCGACCACGCTAATCACCGGCTGAGGACAGTTTTGCGTAAAATTGTTGATGTTTGTCACAGCTTGATTGTCGTTTCGGATAGGCGCTGGTTTCGATTCTCTTCCTTTGAAATGGAGCTGAAAAAAGCCCGATGTATAATGATACCAATCGTTTCTTAGGCGTGGATCACTTTGGGGAAGGCCATCAAATGAATCGGCCATTGTGAAGGTGGTCTTGTGCTCAATACCAATACTGAACCTACCTTTGTGATAAGCCAAACCAAAACCAAGACTCGGCATCCAGTTCACCGCCCACTCGTTGCCTTGAAGACCATCTAGTCTGGTTTCATAAATTTGATCGGTAAATCCGAGTAATTGTTGTTTTGCTGGCATGGTTAAATCCAGGCCATTGTAATTGTAAATGCCATTGGTATCTAATACATCGGACCATGTTTGCTGCCAGGTAAGGCCAACGCCCCCAAAAATATAAGGATCAAAACCGGTGCGCTCACGCAAACGTCCGGCGTGTAAAACGAGCTCCAAATCAAGTTCTCTGATATCCGAACGAAAGTTGTGTACATATTGATTCGCGCCAGTTAAGTAGGGGTTTAGAACAGGATTGAAACTTATATCTTGTGCGTCTAAAGTTGAAAATACATCAGACTGTCCGTACCATTGCCCTGCCAGGAAGCGCCCTCTAAGATCAAAAGACAAGCCGCGTCCGTAGTCGTAGTTGTATGAACGCCCTAGGGTAAGCCCCCAGCCATTGTAGCGTTCGTTGTCTAGGTCTGTGCTATGCCAAGTGCCGCCGTAATTGAGGCCCCAAAACCATTTAGAAGAGTTGTAATTGACGTTTTGTGCTGAAATACTCGTTAGCGTAATAGCAAAGAGAAGAAGTGGGTAAAGTTTTCTCATGTATTTTGTTTTGTGGGGCGCGCCTAAATTTTATGCCAAAGTTCTTAAAAATTAGGATTTTAAGAAAAAAATAACAGGCTTATTTATGGTTTTGGGTAGTAAGTATAGTTCGTGAAGCGCAAAATACTCAGTTGTTCTGAGTTCATATCTTTTTTGATAAGGGAGCCTAAGAACCCCGTTTTGTAGTCGTAAACAATTTGATAATCAGTTAAGAATTTACCGTTTTCATAGTGGTGCATCTCAATTAAATTACCCCATTGGTCGTAGCGGTAGCGCCATTCGTCATTTGCTACGGGCAAAGTATCTGTAAAAGAAGCTTTATTGGCTAACAAACCGGTTTGATTGTAGCTGAACTTTGTGCTTTCGGTATTTTGAGAAATGCGGTAATAGGTAGTGCTGCAGCGCAGGTAGTTTTCTTCATCAAAGATTTTGCTCACCTCAAGATAAGGTTTTTGGTAGTTGTTGTAGCGCGTGTAGTTTTCAGGTTTGTCGCTGTGGTAGCGAAGGGTTTCTGTGCGCATCTTGAACGATGACAACAAGGAATCTTTGCGGTGGTCATAGACATCTCGATAAAGTGCCACGCTGATTAGCCTCGAAAGGGAGTCATAGGTGTAGTGTTCTGAGATGGCCCCACCATAAGCAGCATATCGATGCAAGCGTAATTCACCACTTTCGAAATAGGCATAATGATTGAAAATACTGTCTTTGGAAGCTCCTTTTTGCAGGATTTCCATGCTGGCAATGAGTTGACCTTTTTGATTAAAAGTGTATTTAAAGCTGTCTTGACTTGGTTTAAAGGCTTCGTTCCCTTTTTTGTAGGTATAAAAACCATCTATTGTTCTGATATGTTGGGCAGCGATGAGGCTGTCATTGAAAAAAGGTTTGCTGCTAAAGGCTTGTCCTTCTTGATTCAAGATGAACTGAGCTTGTAGCCCTACAGCACAACAACTCCATAATACAAGCAACAATACCTTCACTAGCGCAGGCCCAATAATACGCTCTTCCAGCTCGCTTTTTTAGCAATGACGCCTTCGAGTTCAGCAATGCTGATTCGGTCTTGGGTCATGGTATCGCGGTCGCGGATGGTAACGGTGTTGTCTTCGAGGGTCTGGTGATCAACCGTGATCGAGTAAGGTGTGCCAATGGCATCTTGGCGGCGATAGCGCTTGCCAATTGAATCTTTTTCGTCGTAGAGCATGCTGTATTCAAGCTGTAATTGCGACATGATTTCGCGCGCTTTTTCTGGCAAGCCATCTTTTTTGATGAGCGGTAAAATAGCAGCTTTATAGGGTGCCAACACCGCTGGGATTTTGAGTACGACGCGTTCAGATCCGTCTTCGAGTGTTTCTTCTTGATATGCTGCGCTCAAGACAGCCAAGAACATGCGGTCCAGCCCAACAGATGTTTCGACCACGTAAGGCACATAACTTTGGTTGAGTTCTGGGTCAAAAAATTGTAGTTTTTTGCCAGAGTATTGCTCGTGTTGTTTGAGGTCGAAATCGGTACGTGAGTGGATGCCTTCGAGTTCTTTGAAGCCCATTGGGAAGTTATATTCGATATCGCAGGCTGCATTGGCATAGTGCGCTAACTTGAGGTGATCGTGGAAGCGGTAGCGTTCGTTGCCCAAGCCTAAGTTTTGGTGCCATTTAGTGCGCAGGGTTTTCCAATAGTCGTACCATTTCATTTCTTCGCCGGGGCGCACAAAAAATTGCATTTCCATTTGTTCAAACTCGCGCATTCGGAAAATAAATTGACGCGCCACAATTTCATTGCGGAAGGCCTTTCCAATTTGGGCAATCCCGAATGGAATTTTCATGCGGCCAGATTTCTGTACATTCAAGAAATTGACGAAAATTCCTTGAGCGGTTTCTGGGCGCAGGTAAATGGTGCTGGCGTCTCCGGCAACTGAGCCGAGTTCGGTAGAGAACATAAGGTTAAACTGGCGCACTTCTGTCCAGTTTTTAGAGCCTGAAATCGGGCAAACAATTTCGAGGTCGATGATGAGCTGACGCACGCCTTCTAAATCATTTGCTTCGAGCGCAGTTTTCATGCGCGTCTCAATTTGTTCGATTTTTTCTTGGTTGCGCAGCACATTTGGGTTGGTTGCTGTGAATTGTGCGGCATCAAAGGTGTCGCCAAATCGCTTTTGTCCTTTTTCTACTTCTTTTTCTATTTTTTGACGAATTTTTTCGATGTGGTCTTCGAGCAGGACATCTGCGCGGTAGCGTTTTTTGGAATCTTTGTTGTCAATTAAGGGGTCGTTAAAAGCATCTACGTGGCCTGAAGCCTTCCAGGTTGTGGGGTGCATGAAAATGGCAGAGTCTAAGCCTACAATATTTTCATGAAGCTGTACCATGGCCTTCCACCAATAGGTTTTGATGTTGTTTTTGAGTTCTGCACCCAACTGACCGTAGTCGTAGGTGGCAGCGAGCCCGTCGTAAATTTCTGAAGACGGAAATACAAATCCGTATTCTTTGGCGTGAGAAATGAGGTCTTTAAGGCGGTCTTTTTGTGCTTCCATAGTTGCAAAGATACGAAAAGCACTATTTTTACTTCATGATTTTTTACCTCGACCCACAGCATTTTATTGACACTAGTACTCCCATCGATCTTTCAATGGGTTTAAGCGCTACTTCAGACAACCCCAGAGCTTGGTACGTAGACGCGCCTCGCATGGAGCCAGTGCGTGCAAATGGTTTTGTCGGGAGCGTGGCAGAAGGTGGTGCGGTTAATTTTCGGGATGTGTTTTTTAATCCGCATGGGCATGGCACCCATACAGAATCTTATGGCCACATCAGCGAAGATATTTATCCGGTGAGTGCGGCGCTTCAGCAATTTTTTTTCAAGGCGACCTTACTCAGTGTTGTACCGCGAATATTGGACAATGGCGACCGCGTGGTTTTTGCAGATCAACTCGAAAACTTATTGAAGAGTCAGCATACCGAGGCCATTTTGATCAGAACTTTGCCCAATATCGACGAAAAGTTATCCCTGAATTATTCGGGTACCAACCCTTGCTATTTTGATGTAGGCGTGGTTCAGTTATTAGACCAGCTCGAAGTGAAGCATTTTTTAGTAGATACCCCTTCCGTAGATCGAGAAGAAGATGCCGGCGTATTGGCTTTCCATCATGCCTTTTGGAAGGTTCCCGAGGCGCCAATTGCAGACCGCACCATAACAGAATTGATTTTTGTTCCCAATGAGGTGGAAGACGGCACGTATATTTTAGAGTTGCAAGTAGCGCATTTTGTCAATGATGCGGCCCCGAGCAGGCCTTTGCTGTATGGGATAAACGAAAAAAAGGACTGACGAATCAGCCCTTTTCCTAGTAGTAGACAAAACTGTCTGAGTGGTACGATGTAGGTAATAAGGACAGGAACTTCTTATGCACATTCCTTTCGGACGTTGACAAAAACTATTAAACTCTTATCAAACTAGAAAATGAAACTGCCTCTCCAAGCAGCTTGTCAACTGCTATGCACAAGAAGTAACCTGTTTCTCTCCTTATTTCGTAATAAACTTACAGCGAATTCAGAGAACTATTTGTATCAAATGAACATCATCTCGTAACGACTGAACATTAGACCATTTATTGTGAATATCGCCTTTACTTTTAGCTTACTTACTCAATAATTAAGGTTTTTACTTGCGGATCACCTTCCATTTGTATCAAATACAAGCCCTGATAAAGCGTATCGATTTCAAAGTAGACAATCGTACTTCCTTGTGCTAGTATTTTTTGTGCAACCAATCGACCTTGTTGGTCATAAAGCGCCACTTTTCTAGATTGAGTTGTGAGCCCATTGACCTGAACCATTGCTAAATCATGACTAGGATTAGGCCACACTTGCCAATCAGCAGCAGCAAGTTCTTGCAGTCCAGCACCCGAAGTGTACGAGGTTACGGGTTCCGTGATACTGCTCACTTTTGTGCCCGTAACTACGCCATGAAATTTGGGGCCTACGACATATGGATACGCTGAATTCCAATTTTCATCTACAGTTGCAAAATAGCAATAAGTGCCATTCGGATACTCCGGAGTGATGCAAAATCGGCCATTACTTGCATCGAGGTATTCACCTTGTCCGGGATGACTCACAAATTCGTAATCTTCACGAAAATAACCTAAAGGATAGGTGCTTGATACTGCAGGCCCATCAACAACATCTGTTCCATCGGCCCAATGAGTGCGCACGCTGATATTGCGCAATTGGTACCCGGACTGTATGCGTGTGATACCTCCTGTACCATCCGTATTCTTGAATCCATATGCACCGTAAATTGGATAGCCGTCATACGCGAATCCGATAAGAGGCGAATGTTGGGTGGCATCTATAGCATACAAGCCATCGGCATCGTAAATATCGCAAATAGTGGAGATGACCTGTAGGTCTAATTTGAATGCACTCGGATTTTGATGGTGGTGGTAATTGCCCATGGCCGGATGTCCTTTGGAGCAATCAAATCCATGTTTTTCAGCAGGAATGGCGTCTCGGTTCCAGGGCATGTTGGCATTGGGGCCTCCTGGGCAAGGCGGGTTGCCCGGGCCACCGCAAAGCGCGTTGGTTTGTGCGTTCCACGCCACGCCGTCGCGGTAATCAAATAATGCCACCCCATTGATGAAGATACCGATGTTGCCACCTGTAGTTGAAGTGAGTGCTCCCGAATTGGCACTTGGGTTCAGAGAAAGTTTAAAAATGGCGTTTTGGTTGGTCGCCAATGACGGATTTCCATCCAAAAACGGACCTGTTACATATGCCGGAATACCTTTGGTACTCACGTATACAAAATTGCTGGAATACTGAACGGTTTGCACATTGGCCGCCACGTTGTCTGCAATTGGCGTGCTGTTGCCTTGCACGTAATGTGAGCCCGTGAGCCCGCTGGTATTGATCAACCAATTCGTGATGGCCGGATTGATCTGCGCTTGCACTACACTCGTGCAAAATAAAGTAATTGAAATTAAGCTTTTTTTCATGTTTATGGTGTTAAGGTATGGTATTGAAATCTGGGATTGGTTAAAAATGTACTGTCTGTCAGGGTTTTGAGAAAGGAAATGAGGTCCTTTTGTTGAGTGTCGTCGAGTTGCAGTTCTTGGCCGTAATGGCGCAGCACTTCTCTAAGACTTTTGAAGCGTCCATCGTGCATGTATGGAAAACTGTGGCTTATGTTTCTTAATGTGGGTACTCTAAATTTATCTCGATCTGCTTCTAAACTTGTGATTTCGAATCTTCCGAGATCCGAGGAATCATGAGCCAAACCATTTTTTTCAAAACGATTACTGTAAAAAAGTGGAGCGGTGTGGCAACGGTTGCAATGTTGTTCAAAAAGTGCAAACCCCTTTGCTTGTTGTGTGGAGAAGCTTGCTTTTCTCAGGATGACTTTATCGTAGTAGCTTTCCGAAGAAACAAGTGCAATAGTAAATTGCTGCAGTGCATCTAGCAGCATCCAGGTTTCGATCTGCTGTTGCTTGTAAATGCGCTCAAAAAAGCGAGCATAATTGGGATGCCGATTCAATTTCAGCAATATGTTTTGGAGGGTTTCGCCCATCTCATCCGGATGTGTGAGCGGGTTGACCGCCTGACCTGTTAGGCTTGTTACGCCGCCATCCCAATGATAATTTTGCCGCCAGGCCAAATTGAATAATCCTGGGGCATTGCGCTTGCCAATCCGATCTGAAATACCATGGCTAGTCGGGTGATCTACGTGTGTGAACGCTGTGTAAGATAAGTGACAAGAAGCACAAGAAACAGTGCTGTCAGCCGATAAAATGGGGTCGTAAAAAAGTGCTCTTCCCAATTCAAAACTGGCCTCAGAAGAAAAAGCGGTTTTCTTTTGAACCGGTGCAGGCCATTTGAGATCCGTTTTTATCTTATCTAAGGTAAGTGAAAAGAGCAGGCCGCTCAATAAAATAAGTAAGAGTACTTTATTGGTCATAGCGCAAAGAAGCTGTAAAAAGTTCAAAAATCGCTAGGCCAGAATGACCAGGTTGCATGATGAGCCAATCTTGGTTATCTAAATGCAAGATGGCGTTAAACCACCATGAAAGATCGCAATTTAAGCGCGTACCGCTACCAGGAATGGCCTTTATACAGGCGAAAGGCACTTGATAACCACCTAAATGGTATTCAAATTTTTGCTGCGTTCCATTTTTCACATGAATTACTTCGCCCACACACTTCACGCTGATAAAGCCTGTATTCCAAGCCCAATACATGCCGTTGATGGGGTCTAGATCTCCAAGGAAAACGCCTGAAGTTTGAATCGCTGCCTGAATTCCTACTTGCATTGGGGTAATTGGGCTAGTCCAGTGCCAAGTTTCCTGCTCAGCGGCGTCAATCAAATGGATATTGTTGGGTTTGTTATCGTTTATAGCTTGCACATAAAATTTGAATTGATCAAAGCGTACGGCAATTGTGTCATTCAGATCGAATTTCCTTTCAAGTTCAAATGGTAATTTATCCCAATGGAGCACAACGTGCTGTTGGGCAAAAGTCATATCAGCAAGTAAAAAATAGAGGAAAAGGAATAATGGCATTAGCTTTTGAAATGTTGGGGTTGTAAAAGTCGCTTTCTAAATTGGTGAAAACGCTTTTTCTGTGGAGCAGTACACAAAGCATCAACGCGGTCAAAATGGGCAATGGTGGTAGAATCAATTATCCTTTGACATTGTGCAATTTGGTCTAATAAGTTCTTGCGAATTTGTTCGTCTTGCGGTTTGGAGTGCACTAACTTGTGACGCAGCAAAAATTGCTTTTGTGTCCATTTTATAATTGCGCGGTGGTGGCGGTGCATTTCTTTGTCCAGCGTCTGAGCTTGTACACCTTCTGCTCTAACGACCTGACTCAATTTGGGCGGATGCTTCGGCTTCCAATATTGTTTGAACATCAAAAAGAGGTTGGCGCAAACCAAAAGTAAAATGACCATGCGCAGAATCCGGTTACTTTTCATGGATATTGATAAGAATGAGTGAGGTAATCATAGGAGGCCAGGATAGCTTTTTCTTGCTGCTTTTCAAACTGAATGTACAATCCGAAATTGAGTAGCAAAAAGAAACAAGCGGTCAAGAGCCAAAAAGAACGTTCTTTTTTTTGTTTGTTCACAATTTGTGGGGCCTGCAAGAGTTGCTGTCTGAGGCCTAGAGGAATTGTGGGCTGTTGAGCATAAAAATTTTCTTGTTCCATAGATTGTTAGTTGCCTTTTTGATTTAAAACTTGCGTTTTCTTGTTGTCCCATGCCGCTAACGCTTCAGCGAGCTTGCGTCTGGCCCTAAACAGCAGGGATTCCACAGCACTTACGCTGGTCTGCAGGGCTGCGGCGATTTCTTGGTAACTCATGTCTTCGACGTTGGATAGCGTATAGGCGATATGTTGTTGAAGGGGTAGTGTATCCACTGCTTTCCAGAAATAAAGTGATTTTTCTGCAGCGAGTGCGCTCTCTTCGGGATTCTGTTGTTGCGAAGCGATTGTTTGAGAGAAAAACTGATCGATTTGGACATGAATACCAAATCTTTTCTTTCTTTTTTTGTGCCTGAGGTACTCGTAACATTTATTGGTACTGATGCGGTAGACCCAGGTGTTGAGGCTAGACTCCTGCTTGAAGTTAGGTAAGGCTTGAAAAATAGCAATGAAAATATCTTGGGTGCAATCTTGCGCGTCGGATCGGTTTTTGAGCAAATACCAACAAAGTTTGTAGACCTTGGCATCATAGGCGCTTACAATTTCTTCAAAAATAGGTGTCGAAGTGTTGGTATTCACACCATAAAGATGCCAACTTCTTGGAAAACTTGCAGTTTATTCAAAAAAAAGTCGACCGTTGATCCATTCCGGATCGAGTGTGGCATGATTGCGCCTATAGAAATTGAGGGCAGTATGGTTCCAATCTAAGACTTGCCAGTCCATGCGTTTGACGCCCATTTGTTTGGCGGTGCTGACTACTTCATCAAATAAAGCCTGCCCATAACCTTGCTTGCGGTCGGTTTCTTGGACATAAAAGTCTTCTAAATACAGGCAGCGCCCCTTCCAAGTAGAGTAGGAAATATAGTACAAAGCAAAGCCCACCACGATATTGTCTGGATTAGTAGCCACGATTGCAGAACAAATTTGGTCGTCAAAAAGGTCGATTTCCAATTGTGCTGGCGTATTGACCACCTGCTCGGGCGCTCTTTCAAAGGAAGCTAATTCTTCAATTAATTGAAAAATGGAAGTGACGTCTTGTCTGGTGGCGGTGCGGATCATTATTTGAGTCCGTTGAGGTCAAAGCGCAAGGTGATTCCTGTTTTGAGGTTACCTGTTGGGTAGCTCAGGGATACTTTTGGCGTATTGATGAATTGCTCGTAATAGAAAATGGCGCTCAGGTACTCGTTGAGTTTGTAGTTAGCGTCTAGCTTGAAGCTTACGGTGGTTTGCCCTGCGGTGGCCACATTTGTATTCTCTACTACTTTTCTGATGACTGTAGCGTTGTCTCTGAAAGAGAAATTGACATTGATGAGGAGGTCACTGGCATCTACACTGCGCACTAACTTGAGCTTAGGGATGTTCACCACCGTACCCACCACGATTTCCTGACCGAGGGTTTCTGTCACTTGGTTGTTGTTGAGTGAAAGCGTTGCTTGACGGTCTTTTTTGTACTCGAAGTTGGTCGTGATGTTTTTACCCATGATGTTCCAAGTGGCGAGCATACCGATGAGCGGAGAAAAACGCTCCGTTATGGTGATATTCTGCACTTGCATTTGCGAAATAAAGTTGTTATTGAGGTCAAGTGCTGTTGGCGATCCGTTGGCATCTAGAGTGGCGTTGAGGTTGGTTTGCATGCCATTGACTGATACTGAAGAAGAATATCCGTGGTTGAGTTTGAAAGACTTTACTATGTCTTTAGCGAAGTCAAACTTGCTGAGCCCAGCGTAGTTGATGGTCCAGTTGGGTAAAGGCAGGTTGCTGCGCGGGTTGATCGTTTTGCTGTCAATTGGCGAGTTGGTGTACGCCGTTAGGAAAGAGCCAATGACAACTTCTTGCTGTGTTGCCGAATAGCCATCGTAGTAGCCATTAGGCAAAGAACTCGAGTTGGCGTTACCACTACCGAGCAGTTGAGAAATTTGTTGGCTATTGGAAATCATTTGCTGGAAGATCGGCGAGCGGAAGGAAGTATCCATTTTAGCAAATGCGGTTCTCCATGAAATGGTGGTGTAGGTGAGTGTGCTGCTTTCAAAACGACTTTGTGATTCAAAAGCCCCTGCATTCGGGTTCCAGCGATAAAACTCTCCTGCTTGGGTGCTGAAGTTGCGCGAAGCATTGAGGTTGATATTGAGGTCTTTGAATGGTTCTAGTGTGGCTTTGAGTTGGAGGTTGGCCGTGTGGTTGACCATAAACTGCTTGTTGATATTTTCGTTTTGCACCAACCAATTGTTGTCGCGGGCGAAGTTACCGACGTGGTAGCCGGTTTCTCTACCGAAAATATCATAGCCTTGCTTTCCAAAAACAAATGGTGCAAGGCCAAAAGTATTGGCGTTCATCCCGAGAACGCTAGATTCTTGGCTGTAACCTGGCAACATGGTACCGTCAGAGAGGGAGTAGGTTCCCGAAATATTGCGGACAGTCATGAGTAAGCGCGCTAAAGTACCAAGAACTGGATTAATTGGTTCGCTTTCTTTGGCTTTGAGTTCCTCTTCACGCGCTTGCTTGCGTTCGAATTTAGCAAGCTGGCGGTCGTACTCTTTGCGTTCTTTTTCAGTCATTTCTTCAAGCGGTTTTTTAGGCTTGAATTCGGCTTTTTTCGGAGGACCACCTTTGCCAGGTTGCGCACCACCTGCCCCAGTCTTAGGGGAGTTGGTCTTGGCACCTTTTCCATCAGTGAGTACGCGCTTGAAGAACGGGATTTGGTTGTAAAGTGTGACTAAGTTTCCTTGGGCAGTCATGTTGATAGAGCGCGAATTTTGGATGGTGTTGCCAAACTCAGCTTGCCCTAGTGGTGCCCGTTGCCAGTTGTAGGTTCCGGCGTATTTCACGTTAGAAGACAGCCAGTTCGTGACAGGTAGTTTATCAAATGGTAAGGTATAGTTGATGGAATAGTTGTGGGTGTAGTCCATGGTGCGGCCAAAGGTGCTCATTTGCGAGCGGATGGTATCCATGAATTCTTGGTATCCCTCAGGGTTGGTGCGGCGGTCCACACCATGGTTGCCTTCTACAAAGATAGAGCGGTTGTTCGCAGTAAATGTAGTCTTGAGTGCTTTAGTCACGTCGTAACCCAATTGGTAGTTGCGGTTCCAATCAAAGCGCTTGAGGTAAATAGGATCAAAATCGTATTCCGGTACAATGATGTTGCGCACTTGTCTTTCGTTGTAGATACGAGAGTAATCATTGGTAAAGGCAATATTTTTAGGCAAATAATACAGATTGAAATCTTTGAGCGGTTTGAGCCACGGATTTTTCTGTGCCGGCTGCCATTTTTTGAAAGGCTCCCAAGGCTTGCCCGCAAAGGTGTAATTATAATTAAGTGCGCCAGTCCAGGTGCGTGTCATGTCGGACTTAATGTTGAAGTCGCGCTTGATGTTTTCAGCAAAGGCATAAGTTGCCGACCAGTTGGAGACACTCCAGAATTGCGGTTTGGTGCCCGCTTTGGCTTCTTTGCGAACGTTGGTGAAGTTGTAAGAGCGGCGCTCCGTGAAGTCTTGACCAAGTCGCAAACGCTCTCTGCGGGTGGCGAGGTCGTAGTTGGATAGTTTGATGTCTGGGTTAAATGGATCGTATTCTGGGTTGATAACTCCAATAGAATAACCGTAATAGAACGGAAGCGAAACGCGCGCTTGTTTTCCAAAGAACTGGCCAAGTTGCATGGTGGTGCTGATGTCTGCACCCATGCGTTGGTTGCGCTGGCGATCTTGTACACGGCTGTCTACGGCACCCCAATTGATACCAGAATAATTGCCCGCAGCTTGGACCGTAGCGAAATCGGCCAGCTGCAATTGCATTTGACCAACGGCTGCAGAGCCGCCGTCACTTACGAAATCAGTGAGGCGCATTTCGTTGACCCAAACGTTCACGCATTCAGCGTCGCCGTTGTCTGGCCCCCAAGTGTTGTCTGTATCTGTTTTCGAAGGGTTTCTTACTCCTATCATGATCGTTTTGATGCCTTGTAAGTTGGGACTTCCCTTAACTTTAATGTGGTTATTCGGATTATTGGGGTCTACTTTTTCATATTCTACAATGCTAGAAACACCGGGAACACCCTCTTCAAGTTTGGTGTTGCGCTCCAATTTGAGCGCCAATAAGCGGTCGAATTCGATCTCAATATTGTTGGCAGCAGGCCAAATGAGGTCTGGGTTGGTGGTATTCCAATCAGTAACTTTCATAGGAAGTTCATATTCATAGTAGTTGTCTACGAAATCTGTGCCCAAGCGCACAAATACAGTAAGTTCATTGTCTTTAAGCTGGTTTTGTACAACCGATTCAGCATGCACAAACATTTTAAGTTTTTTGTAGGTGCGCACATCGAACTGCACATTGCGGTAGGCAGCGCGCGCGTCGCCATCTTGTAAATTGCAAACTTCAAGAACCAAAGATTGTTCGTTCATTTGTCGCTGATACACCTGTGAAGGGTCAATTTCTCTGACGATACCTGGAGGCACAACGTAGTTGACGGGTTGGCGCTGCGCATTTTCTTCGATGTTGAGTGCCGCGATGTTAAAGGAAGTGAGGTTGGGGTCGGTCTGGATACTCAAGCCTGGTTGGCTAAGGTTTTGGAAATAGCGTCTCCACTCACCGCGTACAAATTCTAGGCGGGCAAAACGCAGCACAACTGGCTCGTCAAAACCTTTCATGTAAACGCGCATGAATCGAATGGAGCGGAAATCTTGAATGCCATTGACGCGTTTTTCGAATTCGCGAATTGGCACTTTGAATTGGTACCATGTCTCTGTTTTGGCGCCGTTTTGATAAACTTGTTTGTTGGTGATGAAGTTGCTACCCACATTTTGAAGGTCGTTCGGGCGGAGACTCACGCGGTATTGGAAATAGGCTTCTGACTCAGAAAGGTTGTTGTCTTGGTTGATGTCTTCGATATCAGGGAAGTTAGAGGCAATAGTTGGGTAGCCTAAAGCATTGGCTGTATCTGACATCTCTGTGGTGGGTGAGTTCCCCTGCATGCCGTTGTAGCGTTTGTAACGCTCTAAGATATTGAGTTGAGCTATGTCGTAGACGTCGTCTAGGTAATAGTTGTAATCGTCGGTTGATGGGTCGGCAATCATGCGGGCCTTGGCGGCTGCACTGAGGGTATTGTTGTTTTGCACCCAGCTGACAAATGCTGAGTAGCTTTGGCTTTCGCTGGTGTTGTCCCAACCGTCAAGGCCAACATCTTGCCTGATGCGGGCAGCAGGTTCATTGGCAAAAGCATTCACGATGACCTGTTGAGTAGAAATACGAGACCAAAGTGTAGTATCTATATTGTCTAGTAGTACGGGGTCCGCGTTGGCAGGTAGTCCGTGCTCGAAACTCTTGCGGGAATCAGGTAAAATATCTTCGGAAATATTTCCGAGGTTGAAATAGAGGTCGCCACCAGACATTGGTGCATTCGGGTTTTCATTTTCGGCATCTTGATTGAAGGGATCCAAGAGCCAGAATTGGATGAATTCGATATTAGCCAATTCGAAGTCGTTGGTGGTGAGTCCGCGCATGATGCCGCCCCATCTTTCGTCTGGGTTGGTAAAGTGCCCAAGTGAATCTATTGTTGCTGTCGTGTCAAAATTATACATCCCGCGCTCTGCAGGGTAGTAGGCTAAATCGAGGACGTTGATGTTGGAAATTGAGCCGTATTGCAACTGCAAATTCGGGAAGATATCCGTCATTTGAATGAGGCGCATGCGGCTATCGTAAAGCATAGAAGGATCTTGCTTGATGTGCGTAGGGGTCAGCTGGTTGCTTTGGTAGAAAACGGGGTCAATAGTGTACCAAGAAAGCTTGGCGCGCTTGTAGCCTGCACTCAAATCTTTTTTGGATGCTTCTGGGAATAAGTCTGGCTGCCCTTGAGGCACAGAGGCCAAACGCCAAGCAGCGATGCTTTTGAGGTCAATAGCGCTCTGAGAAGCCTCAAAGTCGTCGATGTACGAGGTGCCTTCTTTGTTAATGGCGCGCGGTTGGCCCGGACGCAAGGTGGCTACTTCTCCAGACATCGAGAGTGTCGACATGGTATTGGTAGAAATAACGGGCAATAAATCGACCAATTTGGTGAGCATGGGAACGTTGGTGCGAAAGGCAAAGTCGGCTCCAAGTACATTATTTTTAAATGGTTCGCTACCGAAGTCTACTTTTTGGGTAACGGGGCGCTCCATCATGCGCAGCCAAGTGGCGCCTACTTTGAAGTTTTCGTTGATACGGTATTGGTAGCGGCCGCCAATCATGGAGCGCGCCTGAAAACCAAACACAGAGTTCGACTCAATTGAGATTTTGATTGGGGTATTGGATTCTAGAATACCCGTGTTCAAGATTTTTACGCGACTAAATGCATAATCTACAGTGTAGTCTACACCTTCTACTAGACGCATACCGCCAGCTGTTACTACCACAGCACCTTGTGGAATGTTCATGACATTTAAAGCTATTTCAGAAGAAATAGAAGACTGGAACTCGCCTTTGAACACAAAGCGATTTTTACTAGGAATTTGTTGGGCTGCAGTTTTGGTGGAGTCGTAGAGCTCTGTATAAGACAACTGATTGACATACAAGGCAGGCACCCCTGCAGCAGTGAGTTTTTCAGCAAGTGTTTTGCCAAAAGGTTCTACTGTGGTAAAGAAAATGCGGCCATTTTTACGGTTGATAGTTCCGCCGTTGTCTATTTTGTTGCCAACAATGTTGAAGGGCGCAAAGTCAAAAACACCATCCGAAAAAGGCTGATTGTTTTGATTGATTTTGTCCATTTCCAGTAGGGTGACAATTTGTTTTTTGTCGATGCCGTCAAAAGGTAAGAAAGGTTGTAAAACAGAAGTTTCGCGGTTGTTGTAGTATATATCAATCTTGAATCCGAGTTGGTCTACTTGGTAAGCGCCGATGGAATAAACGTTTTTCATCATGAGGTCCCAAATTTTGTTTTTGGGATTGGTGATAGTTGGCTTGATGAGTTTCAAAATAAGTGCTTCTTGCCCATTGGTACCATCTGTAGAGAATTCACCCACTTGGTAGGTGTCTCCACGGTAGGTGTATTCATAGGCTACGGCTAATACTTCGTCGTTGTTGAGCGCCGTATTGAGGGATACATAGCCGAGCAACGCATTGTAGGTGAACTCGTTTTCATTGAGTTTGCGCGCGTTTTCTACTTTTTCGTAATCAACGGCCTGTTTAAATGGCCCAGGTGAGTTGACCTGAGCACTCAGGGCGAGAACGGCATTTGAAAAACTGCGAATGAGCGGCTGTACAGCAACCCAATCATACAGGCCATTGGCTTGATTGTCAGGTAATTCTTGCGCTGAATATGCACCCGGATTTCCTTGGCAGTTGCTAGCCTTGGCTTCTCCTAGGTCAGAAAAAGCGACGATATTGCGCGTGTTATCTGTAATGCTGCTTCGATTGGTGACCCACACTTCGATACGCGTAATGTATGTAGTAGAATTGACCACAGGTAATGTAGCCATTGCGGTGTCGTAGTGCTGTTGGTGGTAGAGGTTGAGAAAGTAATGGCGGTTAGCTTCGTAGTTGTCTGCGGTAATCTCAAATTTTTGCACTTGTGCCTTGCCAGACACGTTGATTTCCGTGCGCTTTCCTTTGGATTGAGCGATGATGAAATCTACGGTAGAACGACCAAATTTGAGTTGTGTTTTGAAACCAAAAAGTGTTTGAGAGCTTGGAATGAGGGTGGTGGGCAACTCAAGGCTGACCTGCCCGAGGGCAATTTTTTGTAGAATGTCGTCTTCTTTACCTGTACGCTCTAGTTTGGAGATGTTTTCAAAATCGAAGTTGGCGCGGGTGTTGTATTTCATGTTCACTTTCATCATGGTTCCGATTTGGCCCGTGATGTCCATGTTGATGTTCTGATTGAAGTCAAAGCGCGTGATGTTGCGTTGGCGCATGGGTAGAATTGGGTTGTCTACGCGCGAGTGGTTGGCACCCAATGAAATTTCGAGGTTACCTCCAGGAGTAATGGTGATCTGATCAGAGCCAAAAAAGCTTTCAAAAGCCTTTGATCCAATTTTAATAGGTAATTCAAAAGTGCGGTTTTCTGCGCTTTCTTCGGCGACAATTTCTTTCCAGTCTAAAGTGAAACTCTTCTTTTCTTCGTATTGTAAGTATTCTTCAAGTGTCATCGCTTGAGGAGCACGAAAGTAGGTGTCTTTACCCATGACATCTTTGAAAACAAAAGTGCCAGATTCCGGGTCGTAGACGATAGTTTGGTTCAGTTTGGTAGGGTCGCCGAGGTCAAAACTCTGAGGTAGGTTTTGAAAAGGGTTGAGCGGATTGAAAATTGGGAAAGGAAGCGTTGGTTCTTGGGCTGAGACTTTCCCAAAGTTGAAAAACACCATCCAAATGAGGGTGCCAATTGCAAGATATTTTTTCCAGTAGTTCTGTTGCACGGTTATAGTAGTCTAAGCGCTTCTTTGATCAGTTGTTCTACGGTTTGGGTTCCGGTATCGATTTTATCCAATACTTTTTCAGCTGATTTTTTATCAAAACCGAGCGAAACCAATGCAATTAACGCATCAAATCGATTTCTATTGTTTGAAGAGAAAATATTCTCGGTGCCGAGTTCCATTTTGGAGACTTTGCTTTTGAGATCAATGATAACGCGCTGGGCAGTTTTGGTTCCAATACCTTTGATTTTTTGAATGCTAACGACGTCTTCAGAAAGAATAGCGTTGGCGATTTCGTCTGGAATCATGGAGGAGAGCATGATCAGGGCGGTGTTGGGGCCTATACCCGAAACACTGATAAGGTGTCCAAACATTTCGCGCTCTTCTTTGGTAGCAAAACCATAGAGAATGTGCGCGTCTTCTCTAACAATGAGTTTGGTGTGCAGCACTATGGACTCTGTATCTGGGAGCACAGAAAAGGTGTTGAGTGAGATTTTGACATCATACCCAACGCCCGCACACTCGATGAGCAGGTTGGTCGGGTTCTTTTCTATCAGGCGGCCATTGAGTCTTGAAATCATTTGTCTTGGCTTTGTGCGTCGATGACGGCAATTTTGATCATGCTGAGGATTTCGCGAACACTTGCACCGAGTTGCAATACGTGCAAAGACTTGCGCATGCCTAATAAAATCGGGCCAATGGCGTCGAGTTCGTTGGTCTGTTGCAAGAGTTTGTAGGCGATATTACCCGCAGATAAGTTCGGGAAAATGAGCGTATTGACTTCCTTGTTAGCCAAGAAGGAGAACGGAAATTTCTCGTTCATGAGCTCTGGGTTGAGGGCAAAATTGGCTTGCATTTCGCCGTCTACAACCAAATTAGGTTGTGTCTCGTGCAAAATGCTGACTGCTTTTGCCATTTTTTCTGGGTCGTCGCCTGGCGAGGAACCAAAGTTGGAGTAGCTTAGCAGGGCTATACGCGGTTGAACTTTTAAACGGCGAATGAACTTGGCTACATTGACCGTGATTTCAGCAATTTGCTCGGCTGTTGGGTTGAGGTTGACGGTGGTATCGGCCAAGAAAAGTGGACCTTTTTTGGTATTAAGGATGTACATTCCGGCAATGGTCTTGATATCCTTTTGCAAGCCGATGGTGCTGATCGCTGGACGCAATACAGAACGGTAACTGCGCGTGAGGCCGGTAACCATGGCATCGGCTTCGCCCATATTGAGCATCATGGCGCCAAAGTAATTGCGCTCGCGCATGAGTGAAATAGCTTCATATTCCGTAATGCCTTTTCGCTTGCGTTTTTCGAAGAATTGTGTGCCGTATTGGATGCGACGCGCTTCTTCTTCGTCGGATTTACAATCAATGATCTGGACATCTGGAATTTCGATGGCGTACTCGTCCATGAGGTCTTGGATGCGCTGTTTTTTACCGAGTAAGATTGGAAAGGCCACCCCTTCATCGTAGGCTTGTTGGGCTGCTTTAAGGATTTTGATGTTGTCGCCCTCTGGGAATACAACGGTTTTTGGTGCTCCTTGCGCTTTGGAGGTGATGTTGCGGTGCAGTTTATTGTCTAGGCCGAGACGGCTCTTGAGTTGGATTTCGTATTCTTCCCAATTTTCAATGGGTTCTTGCGCCACACCTGATTCCATAGCTGCGCGCGCCACGGCTGGTGCTACATAATAAATGAGGCGCGGATCGAGTGGCTTGGGAATGATTTGTTCGTGGCCAAAGGAAATATTCTTTCCTCCGTAGGCTTCAATCACTTCTTCCGGGATGGATTCTTTGGCCAATACGGCAATAGCCTTGACCGCCGCCAATTTCATTTCTTCATTGATGGTGGTGGCGCGCACATCGAGGGCACCGCGAAAGATATAAGGGAAGCCGAGTACGTTATTGACCTGATTGGGATGGTCTGAACGACCGGTTGCCATAATGATGTCTTTACGCACAGATGTAGCTTCTTTATATGAAATTTCTGGCTCTGGGTTGGCTAAGGCGAATACAATTGGGTCTTTGGCCATGGAGGCGATCATGTCTTTACTGACAAGACCAGCTTTGGAAAGCCCTAAAAAGACGTCTGCACCTTTAAAAGCTTTTTCAAAATCTACGTCTTTTGGGTGTGCTGCAAAGGTTTTTTTCATGTCGTCGAGGTCGGTGCGCCCGGCGTGAATGAGGCCTTTTGAGTCATACATAAAGACGTTCTCAGGCTTGACGCCCAAGCGATGGTAGAGCTTGATGCAAGATACCGCTGCAGCGCCCGCCCCAGAAACAACAATTTTGACCTTGTTTATTTTCTTATTGGAGAGCTCGAGCGCGTTGAGAAGCGCCGCAGCGCTGATGATGGCGGTGCCGTGTTGGTCGTCGTGCATGATGGGGATATCGAGCTCTTCTTTGAGTCGACGCTCGATTTCAAAGGCCTCTGGCGCTTTGATGTCCTCGAGGTTGATGCCGCCAAATGTAGGGGCAATGGCTTTCACGGTTTGGATGAAAAGCTCTGGGTCTTTGGCATCTACTTCGATGTCAAAAACATCGATATCAGCGAAAATTTTGAAAAGCAAGCCTTTACCTTCCATCACCGGTTTAGAGGCTTCTGGACCGATATCGCCCAAGCCAAGTACAGCGGTTCCGTTTGAAATAACAGCAACCAAATTGCGTTTGGCGGTGTATTTGTAGACGTCGGCTTTGTTCTCGGCAATGCGCAAGCAAGGCTCGGCTACACCGGGAGAGTAGGCCAAGGAGAGGTCTCGTTGTGAGGCATATGGTTTTGTAGGAACTACTTCTATTTTTCCTGGTCGGCCCGAGGAATGGTAATCTAGAGCGTCTTGCTTCCTGATTTTTGACATTATTGCTACAATTTTTTGAACAGCAAATATACGAAAAGCAATCTAAAGCTCCGAAGCAAAAAAAGCGCTCCGAAGAACGCTTTTTACGAGAGATTTTGAAGCTTTTTTAGAGGCCCAGCAAGATTTGCATAGGGTCTTTTGAGCCAAAGAGCATGCGTTCCGGATTTTCGAGCATTTCTTTGACTTTCACCAAGAAACCAACAGATTCCTTGCCGTCGATGATGCGGTGGTCATAAGAAAGCGCCACATACATAATTGGTCGGATTTCTACTTTGCCGTTGATCGCAACAGGGCGTTCCACTACGTTGTGCATGCCGAGAATGGCCGATTGCGGTGGATTGATGATCGGTGTAGATAGCATGGAGCCAAAGACTCCGCCGTTGGTTATTGTGAAAGTGCCGCCACTCATGTCTTCTGGCGTCATTTTGCCGTCGCGTGCCTTGATAGCCAAACGCTTGATTTCGCGCTCGATGTCCGCAAGACTCATTTGCTCGGCGTTGCGCACTACTGGCACCATGAGGCCTTTTGGAGAAGAAACGGCAATACCGATATCGGCGTAGTCGTGGAAGATCATTTCGTTGCCGTCTATTTGCGCATTGACCGCTGGATACAATTTGAGGGCTTCAGTAACCGCTTTGGTAAAGAAGGACATAAAGCCGAGGTTGACTTCGTGGTGCTTGGCAAAGGCGTCTTTGTATTTGGCGCGGATGTCCATAATTGGTTTCATGTCCACTTCGTTGAAAGTAGTGAGCATGGCCGTTTCGTTTTTCACGGCAACCAAGCGCTCTGCGATTTTGCGGCGCAGCATCGACATCTTTTCGCGGCTTTGCTCGCGCGTACCACCCCAGCCTTGCGTGGCCTCGGTAGCGAAGCCAGCAGACATCGCTGCAATGACATCTTGTTTGGTGATGCGTCCGTCTTTACCGCTCGCTTTGATGGCTGCCGTATTGATGTTGTTTTCTTTGATCATTTTAGCCGCTGCAGGAGAGGCAGAGCCGCTGGCATAGCTCGCTGGCTTCACTGGATCTGGGTTGGGGGCCGCTGCCGCAGGCGCGGCCGTTGGCGCCGCAGGCGCCTCAGGTTGGGGGGCCGCACTTTGGGCTGGCGCCGCACTCGTGTCGATGAGGCAAACAACTTGCCCCACTTTGACCACATCGCCTTCCGCAGCTTTGAGGGTAATGATGCCGCTTTCTTCGGCCGGCAACTCAAGCGTCGCTTTGTCTGAATCTACTTCGGCAATGGCTTGGTCTTTTTCGACGTAGTCGCCGTCGGCAACGAGCCAAGTGGCAATTTCTACTTCTGAGATCGATTCTCCCGGACTCGGGACTTTCATTTCTAATAGTGACATAAGTTTCTATTTTAGGCTTTCTTTGCGTAAGCAAAGAGGTCGTTGAACAATTGTTTGAGGCGAATTTCGTGTAATTTTTTCGATCCTTCGGCACTTGCGGCGCTTGCTGGTCTGCAGATGCCTACTAGTGGAATATGGCGCAAATTCATGGCCATATGGGTCCAGGCGCCCATGTTGGCTGGTTCTTCCTGGGCCCAAAGGATGTTTTTGGCTTTATATTTCGCTACTATAGCATCAATTTGTACCGTTGGAAGCGGGTAGAGTTGCTCCACGCGCACAAAAGCCATATTTTCGACGCCAAGTTCTGCCGCCTTGACTTTCATTTCGTAGTAAAACTTTCCGCTACAGAGCACAACCGTGTCTACTTTTTTCGCATTTGCTGTTGGATCATCGAGTACTTCTTGGAAAGTTCCTTTAGCCATTTCGTCCAAACTTGAAGTGGCGTCTGGGTAGCGCAACAACATTTTTGGCGAGAAGACCACGAGTGGTTTTCTGAAATCGCGCTTGATTTGACGACGCAACAAATGGAAATGATTGGCAGGAGTTGAAGTATTGACGATTTGCATATTGAGGTCTGCGCATTGTTGCAAGAAGCGCTCCATGCGTCCGCTGGAGTGTTCAGCTCCTTGACCTTCGTAGCCGTGTGGTAACAACATGACCAAACCACTTTGGGTAGCCCATTTGTCTTCGCCTGCAGAAATGAATTGGTCCACCATAATTTGGGCGCCATTGAAGAAGTCGCCAAATTGAGCCTCCCAAATGGTGAGCCCAGATGGGTTGGCTAGAGAGTAACCATATTCAAAACCAAGTACGCCGTATTCAGACAACAACGAGTTATAGATACTAAAAACACCTTGTTTGTCTTGGAGCGCATTGAGCGTCAGTACTTCTTCTTCGGTGTCTTCGGTCTTGACCACCGCATGGCGATGCGAAAAGGTTCCGCGTTCTACGTCTTGTCCGGAAATGCGAACTCCATGACCTTCTGCGAGGAGGGTGGCATAAGCCAACATTTCGGCAAAGCCCCAGTCTAGTTTGTCGCTTTCAATGGCATTGAGACGGTCTTCGAAAATTTTTGCAATTTTTCTAAAGTACTTCTTGCCTTCTGGAAGGGTCGCTAACTTGCGTCCGAGCGTCAACAACTCTTTTTTAGCGATACCGGTTTGCGGCGATTGCTCAAAATCTTTAGCCGTACCGTGGCGGTAGTCTTTCCAAGTGAGGCTCAAGAAGTCGTAAACCAAGGCTTTGTCGCGGCTTCTCGATGCTTCGTATTCGGCTTCTAAAAACTGCTGGTAAACTTGCTCAATTTGCTTGGCGTCTTCGGCACTCATCAAGGCCTCGCGCTGGAGTTGCTCCAAGTAGATCTCTCTTGGGTTCGGGTGCTTGGCTATGATGTTGTACAACTTTGGCTGCGTAAATTTTGGTTCGTCACCTTCGTTGTGTCCGTATTTGCGGTAACATAATAAATCGATAAAGATGTCGCGGTGAAAGGCCTGGCGGTATTCCATGGCAATTTCGATGGTGGTCACTACAGCCTCGATGTCGTCGCCATTGACGTGGAAAACGGGACAAAGTGTCGTTTTGGCAACATCTGTACAATAGGTTGAGGTGCGGCCGTCGAGGTAGTTGGTGGTAAAGCCCACTTGGTTGTTCACCACAATATGAATGGTGCCGCCGGTTCTGTAACCGTCTAGTCCTGCCATCTGAATGGTTTCGTAAACGATGCCTTGACCTGCAATTGCGGCGTCGCCGTGAATCAGTACAGGGCAAACTTTGTCTTCGGTTTGATAGACGTGGTCAATTTTAGCTCTTGCAATTCCTTCTACAACTGTATTTACAGCCTCTAGGTGGGAGGGGTTGGGGGCAAGGGTAAGGCCAATTTGCTGACCGCCCTCTAGTTTGATATGTGATGTAAAACCTTGATGGTACTTGACGTCGCCGTCAAATGTAGTTTCAAAATCAAATTCTTTACCTTCAAATTCTCTGAAAATATCGCGTGGGCGTTTTTCAAAGATATTGGCGAGCGTATTGAGACGTCCGCGGTGCGCCATACCCATTACAAAATACTCAACTCCTAGCGCTGCACCTTTTTGTACGAGTGTGTCTAAAGCCGGAATTAGGCCTTCGCCACCTTCGATCGAAAAGCGTTTTTGCCCGACAAACTTTTTCCCTAAGAAAGCCTCAAAACCTGTTGCTTGATTGAGTTTTTCGTAAATTTTCTTTTTACGCTTTGGATCAAATACTGGGCGATTGCTGAGTTCTATTTTATTGCGGAACCAATCGATGCGTTCGGGGTCGCGCATGTACATGTACTCGATTCCAATAGATTGGCAATACGTGAGCTCGAGGTGTGCGATGATATCAGATAGCTTTGCTGCTCCAATGCCAATCTGCTCGCCCGCCTGAAAAACCTCATTGAGGTCGACTTCATTGAGGCCAAAATGTGCGATATCGAGGGTTGGTGTGTGCTTGCGGCGCTCTCGCACGGGGTTGGTGTGTGTAAAGAGGTGTCCACGGGTACGATAGCCATTGATAAGGTTAATAACCTTAAATTCCTTCACGAAATTTTCTGGAATCGTGCCGCTTTTGTCAAAACTCGTTTGTGCAAATTCAAATCCTTCGAAGAATTTGGCCCAACCGAGATCCACACTTGTGGGGTCTTGGCAGTATTGCTGGTAGAGGTGTTCAATGGCATTCACATCTGCGTTGCCAACATAAGAAACTTTATCCATGATTGCTTTTAAATACAAGACAAAATTACGGAGAGTTTGCTGGCTATGTAAAGAAATTGTGAACTCAAAAAGAACGGCGAGCGCGGCGGTCAAACAAAGTTGTTATTGGGGTGTTAGGTGTGTATGTCTACCTCTGTTTGTTTGGTTTTTCCGCAGCAGCTTTTCGAGCAGCACCCTGCGTTTGCGCACGCCAAAGAATTTTGGCTCATCGAGGACGAACTCTTCTTTACCAAAGTACCTTTTCACCAGAAAAAACTGGCTCTGCACCGCGCTTCTATGAGTTACTACGCAGAATATTTGCGGAGTAAAGATAAAAATGTACGTTACTTTGATACAGATGAAGCTAACTTAGAAAGTCTTTTTCAAGAATTAGGCCGATGCACAAAGCAAATTGTTGTCGTAGACCCCACTGATTTTTTGCTCGAAAAAAGAATACGTCGCTTTGTTGCCCGCTATCATTTAGGACTCATTTGGCTTACCAACCCTTCGTTTATCAATACGCCAACAGACAATCAAACGCTTTTTGGCCAACGCGAACAACGCTTCTTTATGGCTGACTTCTACAAAAAGCAGCGCGAACGCCTCGGCATCCTCTTGGAAGACAATGGGCAGCCAGTCGGTGGCCGCTGGAGTTTCGATACAGACAACCGCAAGGCCCTACCTAAAGGCATTAAGCCGCCCAATTTTCCAATTTATAGGAGCAATTGGGCGCAAGAAGCCCAGCGTTTTGTTTCAACAAAATTCTCATCTCATCCGGGTGAGCCAGATCTGAGCGTTTATCCGGTCACGCACCAAGAGGCAAAGGCAGCGCTAGATTTCTTCATCGATACCAACCTTACACTTTTTGGTCCGTATCAAGATGCGTTTAGTGCTGACTCTACTTTTGTATTTCATTCCAATTTATCAGCTGCACTCAACATTGGCCTTTTGCTTCCGGGGGAGGTCGTGGAACGGGTACTGGCCGCTTTTCACAAGGGCAAGGTCTCGATAGAAAGTGCAGAAGGTTTCATCCGGCAGGTCATTGGCTGGCGCGAGTTTATCAGAGCGGTTTATGAAAAAGTAGGGGTTGTTCAGCGCACTAAAAATGCCATGCAACATCACCGTACTTTGAACTGGCAACATCTTTCAGCGTTGTCTTTGTTTGTAAATGTGAACAAGAAACTGCAGCAACACGCCTATGCGCATCACATCGAAAGGCTCATGCTCTTGGGTAATTTTTTCTTTTTGTCAGAGACACATCCCGATGAAGTGTATCGTTTTTTCATGAGCTACTTCATCGATGCCTACGATTGGGTGATGGTGCCCAATGTATACGGCATGAGTCAGTACGCAGACGGCGGTCTCATGACAACCAAACCTTATTTTTCGGGCTCCAATTACCTTAAAAAGCAAGGATTCAAAGCAGATACTGAAGGCGCTGCATTATTTGACGCACTTTTCTGGCATTTTGTCGACAAGCACCAAGACCGCTTGCGCAAAAACATGCGCACCGTGCAAATGGTAGCCAATTGGAACCGCATGTTGCCCGAAAAAAAAGCGGCCCACTTAGAGCGGGCCGCCTTGTATTTTGAAACCGGACAAGAATTTGTTTAATTCTTGATTAATCTTTGGGTGATTTGTTGACCATTTGCGCTCATGCGTACATGATACAAACCATTTGCTAGATGGGCAATGTCTACTGTATTGATTTGTCCGGCAAGGCCCGTAGTTTGAGACAAAATTTTACCATTGATATCCAAAATCTCAATTAATCCATTTTCACTGAGGTTTTTCAAATCGATATATACAAGATCTTGGGCGGGGTTAGGATACATTTGTACCAATCCAAGTGGATTGTCATTGAGGCCCGCACCTGAAGTGATATTGATGGTATAGTCTTCGGTTTCGCCGTAGCTCGCTGCTCCACAAGGCGTGATAGCGCCATCTGGTTGATAAGAGATGCGCACGCGCATGCGCACTGCACCTGTATAAGATGCTAAAGGAATAGTGACATTAAAGGTGTTGGTCCAGCCGGTGGCCACCAATACATACGCTACTTGCTCGCCGGCATCATTGAAGTCGAAGTCGTTATTGAAGTCAATCCAGGCTGCAATTTCGTCGTTGGTATAGGCAGTAGATTGGGTGTTGTTTACAATGGCAGGTGTTATAGTGAGCGTGTAGGCCGTGCCTTGCGCCAATGATGTACTCGTGCCTGTAAAGTCAGTGTAGCCGTTATTACCGCAAGTAGAGGTGCTATTGATGGTATTGAAACTTACTGTTGCGATGTATTCGTCGCATACAGCGCTAGCTGTGCAAGGACCTGTAACCTGTGCCACCACTATATAATTATTCTTTATTTCTGCGTCTGAACCTTGCGCGTTTGTTGCCGTAAGGCTTACTGTATATTGCCCAACAGTGTTGAAAACAATTTGAGGATTTTGCGTACTGGCAGTGCTGCCTGCTGCATAACTCCAACCAGTTGTTGGGCTTACGGTCCAGGCCCAAGATGTTGGAATACCCGTCGATAAATCTGTAAAGTTAACGGTTGTGCCGGGAGTTACGTTCGTTGCGTTTGCTGCAAAGTTGGCAACGGGTGCCACTGGTGTGGTTTGCGTGCAAGGATCAGCAGAGCCTCCAAAAACCAAAACATTCAAGTTTGCAGGATCTAGCCAAGGCTTCAATTGCAGAATGGCCGTAGTGCCGTTGTTGGTCCAATGGTAGGCCATTTTACCATATTGGTCAGGAGCTGTTTGGGAAGTGCAATAAGAACCGCCGCCAGTAAGGGTCCCGATGATATTTCCGGTGTTGTCAAAAAGTGGTGAGCCTGAGGAGCCTCCTTCAGTAACGCCGTATCCATTAGAATTTGCAGTCCAAGTTACACGCCAGTGCGACCCGGTAGCCGTCCCCCATTGTGTAGAAACTGTATTGCCAGAGAAAGTAGAGATTTTTTTGATGTCACCGGCTGGATGATGAATACCCACACCGCCTGTAGTTGGGCTCGTACTTGCATTCCAACCGTTCCAGTAGGCATTTAGGTTTGCTGATTTCAAGTTGGTAATCACCGTGCTCTCGTTGTTGGCATTTCCTAGTTTGAGCAATAAGAAGTCAGAGCCCGAGTTGCCGCCACCATCAGCTGCGTCTGCAATACGCAAGCAACCCGTTTGGAAATAACTAGCTAGCGATCCAACTGTAGTTGGGTTGGTGCAGGCCGCCGCTTCGTAACGAAAATAGAATTTCCATTGGTTCATGTTGGCTGCTGTGGCACTTACACCACAGTGAAGGGCCGTAAGGAAGTAAGGTTTGCAATCTTGTGCAGTATTGTTGATCAAAGACCCTGAGCACCATCCAGCTTGATTGCCTTCAATTACGTAAACACGTGCAACGCCGCGTTTTTCATCTTGCCATGCATCTCCAACAGGGGAGCAGTTAATATTGACTTCGCACGTAGCGGATTCATTGATTTTTTCTTCCACATCAAATCCGGTTGAGCGGTAGTTGTACATGACGCGGTCGATGTATATTTCTGATGGTGTGGTGTAAGCAGGCTCAGTTAGAGTGAGGATGTGTTTTGAGCCGCCACAAAGTGCTGCATTTTGCATTTGATGTGCCTCTACATCTGCACTTGTAAGTAGAGGATGTACATCTTGCCCACCGAGATTCTGGATGCGCAAGGTGCTACCACCATGCAAAACAAATTTTTCAAAAAGGTAGCTTAATGCTTCAGCACCTGGAGCTGAAACTACAATTTGCCAAGTGCGGCTGCCATCGGGGTTAGTCGACCAAAAACCTGAATTTTGGGTAGTGAGGTGTGCAGGAAGGGCTACACCGATGCGGTAAAGTACGCCTTGTTTGTCGCGGAGAATATCTTCTGCGGCTAGGGTGTTGAGATCAGGTGTTTGCAGGGAAAGGGTTGGCACTTCTTTGGAGAGCTCTAGCTTGCTCGTGTGAGCCAGAGATTGCTGTGCAAAAACCCCTACTTGAAGGCCCAGAATGAGTAGGCCAAAGCGTAGAATTTTGTTCATAGTTTGAAGAGTTTATAGTAATTTCAACCAAAAATACAATTTTCTAGTAAAAAAAGCACATGTACCGTATCTGTTTAGTCGAAGACGAGCAAAGCCTGCGCGACACCATTTCCTTGAATCTTGAATTGGAAGGATACGCCGTTGAGGCTTGTGCTGACGGCGAAATTGCCCAAAGGCTTTTTTCGGGTCCGATACATTTTGATTTAGTCATCTTGGATGTCATGCTTCCGAATGTGACAGGTTTTGATTTATGTAAAGAAATCCGCAAGCATTCAGCTGTTCCTGTCTTGTTCTTGTCGGCAAAAGGTACCACCGCAGACCGTGTTGCTGGGCTCAAGCTAGGGGCTAATGACTACCTCGTGAAGCCTTTTGATTTAGAAGAACTACTGCTAAAAATACAGATACTTATCAATGGGTCTGTTCAGATAGAATCGCCCGCAAAAAACAACATTGGGGATAAACAAATCGATTTCAATTCCTTTGAAGTCCGCGACGCAGCCGATATATTGCTGCATACTTTTACCAAAAGGGAGGTGCAGTTACTCGAGCTTTTTGTCGAAAAAGAAGGCAAGGTGATATCGCGCAATGAAATCCTTGATCGCTTGTGGGGCTCTGAACAAATCCCGACCTCCAGAACCATAGACAACTATATCTTGAATTTTAGAAAGTTATTCGAAACCGACCCCAAAAACCCAAGGTATTTCCATTCCATCAGGGGGGTAGGCTATAAATTTACTAGAGATTAGGCCGCTCGTTTCTCCTTGAATAAAAGCAGAAATAAAATCGCCACCATGAGCGAATAGCCTGCAAAGAGCAACCACGCACCATGCCAATCTGTTTCTGTCGCTGATATTTTAAAATAGTTATCGATGATTTGACTACTGGCTACTGTTCCGATGTACGCGCCAATGCCGTTGGTCATCATGATAAACAATCCTTGTGCACTCGAGCGAATGTTGCTGTCAGTATTGGCTTCTACGAACATAGAGCCCGAAATCAGGAAGAAATCAAATGCCATTCCGTAGACAATACAGCTCATGACAATTAAAAATACGCCAAAATCCGTGCTTCCGTAGGCGAAGAAGCCGTAGCGAAATACCCAGGCAAGCAGGGCAAAAAGCATCACGTTTTTGATCCCGAAGCGCTTCAAAAAGAAGGGAATTGTCAGGATAAAAATGGTTTCAGAGACCTGAGAAATCGAGTAAATTATGGTGGAGTACTTCTCGACGAGCGTGCCTTCCGGAAAACTACTGAGGTAAGCATCGCCGTACATATTGGAGAGTTGAAGCGCGGCACCTAGTAAGATAGAAAAGATAAAAAACAAGGCCATGCGGTATTCACCAAAAAGTTTAAAGGCGTCTAGGCCGAGTTGTTGGGCCACGGATTTCTTTTCATTTGTTTTTCCTTGCGGATGACACGCTGGTAAGGAGAAGGCATAGAGTCCGAGTAAGATGGCACCGACTCCTGCAATGTAAAATTGATTGGATGAAGCCTTGCTGCCACTCAGGTTGGTGAGCCACATCGCGGCAATAAAACCGATGGTACCCCAAACGCGAATTTTCGGAAAATCTGTTTGAACATTGAGCTTGTTCATTTTCAAGATGCGGTAAGAAACCGAGTTGGATAGCGAAATTGAGGGCATATAGGCGAGCATGCCTCCAAAAACAACCCAATAAAGGAGTTCGTAATCCGCAAAATTGCGCAAGGCAGGGAAAGCGCCTTGTAACGCGTCAATTTGTGGAATGAGCAGCATGAATAAACCATAGGTGAGATGCAGAATGCCATACAAGCGCTCTGCACGCAGCCATTTATCGGCAATGATACCGATGATAGAAGGCATCAAGATAGAGGAGAGTGCAAGTGTCGAAAAGATGGCGCCAAATTGTGGAAAGCTCCAACCCTTTCCTTCGGTGCAGTAGGTGCCAATTGTGGTGAGCCAAGCTCCCCAAACAAAAAATTGAAAAAAACTGAGGAGGGTAAGTCTAGTTTTGATGGCGGCGGTTGAGTTCATCGCGGATTTTTGAGGCTAGTTCGTAATCTTCGTTATCGAGTGCCTCTGATAATTGTTGCTCTAGCTCTTCTGTAGCATAGATATCCCATTCATTTGGCGCTTTCTCGTCGTGTTCAAAGATATCATTTTCGTCGTCAAAATCATAGTGTTCTGAAAGAGCGCTGGGCGAAATACCGCTGACTTCGTCGAGTATACTACTGAGCGTGTAGATAGGCGCCTTGAAACGCACGCCAATAGCAATGGCATCAGAAGTGCGGGAATCAAGCTCTGTAGGGACGCCATTTTGCTCGCAAATGAGTTTGGCAAAAAAGACACCGTCTTTGAATTTGTAGATGAGTATCTCTTTGACATCTACGCTAAAAGCTTGGCAAAACGCACGGAAGAGGTCGTGGGTGAGGGGCCGAGAAGGCACCATGTTCTCGAGCTCCACAGCAATGGCTTGAGCTTCAAATCCACCAATAACAATTGGAAGTTTGCGCAAGCCACCACGCTCTTCGAGCGTCAGGACATAAGAGCCAGATTGTGTTTGGCTATAAGCGATACCCGCTATATCAAGGATGATTTTTTGCATTAGTGTTGAGCGGCACGGAAACGTTTAAGCGCTTCGGTAAAGCGTGGCAACACTTCAAACGCATCGCCTACGATACCGTAGTCTGCTGCCTTGAAGAATGGTGCTTCGGCATCGGTGTTGATCACGACAATTACTTTAGAACCGTTGACGCCCGCTAGGTGCTGAATGGCACCAGAGATACCTGCCGCGATGTAGAGATTTGGACGGATGGCCACCCCAGTTTGCCCGACGTGCTCGTGGTGCGGACGCCATCCGATGTCGGCCACAGGCCGCGAACAAGCGGTGGCTGCGCCAAGGGCTTCAGCAAGGTCTTCGACCATGCCCCAGTTCTCAGGTCCTTTGAGCCCACGGCCGGCAGAAACCACAAGTTCGGCTTCTGGCAACGGAATAGCTCCTTCGGGTTTTTTGGTCGCTTTAATGGTAATGGCACTGCTTCCGGCTTGGCTGTCAAAGGCCTCGGTACTGCAGTTGCCACCCGTTTGCTCGGGCTGTATACTATTAGGCAATAAAGAAATGATGCGAACTGCACTATTTACCTTGACAAAACCAAAGGCCTTGCCAGAAAAAACATTGACTTTAGTGGTGCCATCGGCTTCCGGAAGGGCAACTGCACCGGCTACAAGGCCAGCTTTCAGGCGTACAGATAAGCGTGGCGCAACTGCTTTTCCGATGAGGTCATGAGAAAAGATGATGGTGCTGGCGCCCACTTTGGCAGCAGCAGCGGCAACGAGCTTCACGAGCTGGCTAGGGTCTTGGCCGTCGATGTTGGCATCTTGCAAAACGGTGGTGGCACCATAAGCGCCAAGCGTAGCCAATTGCTCAGCTGAAGCGTTTCCGTTGGTGACAACAGCGACGTCTGCGCCTAATTTTTTGGCATAAGTGACGGTCTCCAAAGCTGCTTTGGACAAACCATTTGCTGAATTGATGTATACGAGATTCATGGGTGTAAAGCTTAGATGACTTTGGCTTCGTTGTGCAAAAGCGCAACGAGTTCGTCGAGGTTGTTTGGATCGATGAGTTTCACTGAAGACTTGGCAGCTGGCATGCTGTAAGTGCTGTAGGTGGTGAGGGCGTCGAGCGCTACCGGCGCCGATACATTAAGTGGTTTGGTACGCGCTGCCATAATGCCGCGCATGTTCGGGATGCGTTGCTCAGCCATTCCTTTTGCACAGCTGATCACAGCCGGCGCCTGTACTTCGACTTCTTGCATACCGCCTATAATTTCGCGCTCGCAGCTAATGGTGCTGCCCGCAACCTCGAGTTTGGTAGCGATGGCGATATAGGGAAGCTCTAATGCTTCGGCCAACATACCGGCAACTTGCGAACCGTTGTAGTCGATGGTTTCTTTGCCAGTAAGGATGAGGTCAAAACCTTTGCCTTTCGCATACTCGGCAATTTGCATCGCGACAAAATAAGCGTCTGTTGCAGGGGCGTCTATGCGAAGGGCGTCGTCTGCACCAATTGCCAAGGCCTTGCGGATAACAGCGTCGTCTGTGGCAGTGCCTACGGTAATGATGGTGACGTTGCCACCTTGCGCTTCTTTGAGCTCAAGGGCACGCACGAGCGCGTACCATTCGTCGTAGGGGTTGACAATATATTGAACGCCGTTTTCATCGAACTGCGTATTACCATTGGTAAAAGCAATTTTGGATGTGGTGTCTGGCGCTTTGGAAATACAAACAAGGATGTTCATGTGTGTCGATTTAATGCGGGGCAAAGTTAAGTAAAATTGCAAAAAGCAAGGCCGAAAAGAAGGTCAATAACGCGACTTTTTTCAGTTCTGGATCGAGCTCAGCCGGTATCTGTGTTTCCAGCACTTTTTTCAGGTGCAAAACGAAGCCTAACGATGGCATAAGCGCGATAAATAAATAATAGTTGTAGGCACTCACGGCCAGTAAATAAATCGTAAAAAACCATGTCGCCAAACCTGTAGCCACCAAGAAAACATGATAAATTTTTCCTTTGTCAAAACCGAGTTTCACCACCATGGTGCGTTTGTGCATCTGCGCATCGTTCTGCACATCTCTCAAGTTGTTGAGGTTCAATACGGCAGTGCTCCAAGCCCCCATACTGATCGCTGGAAACAAAACCAACCACTCAAAACTTTCGCCATACAAACCAAATACCCCAATGACGCTCACCAAACCAAAAAACAAAAACACCATAACATCGCCGAATCCGCGGTATCCGTAAGCATTTTTACCGACTGTATAGGTGATGGCCGCTGCAATACAAAGAATGGCGAGTATTATGTACGTAAATATTGCAGTTGTCGATAAATTCAGGATGCTCACCTTGATCAAAGTAAGGGCGTTCACTAAGGAAAGTAAACCCACAACCCACATGCCTTTTTTCATCTGCGCCGCACTCAACTGCCCGCTCTGAATTGCTCGCGCCGGCCCAACTCTTTGCGCGTTATCAGTTCCTTTCTGGCTGTCGCCAAGGTCATTCGCAAAGTTGGAAAGCACCTGAAAACCGATGGTCGTTAGGAGTGCCAAACTAAAAATGAGCCCGTCGAAAGCACCCAAAAGCGCCGCCAGCCCAGTACCCACAATAATTCCTGAAACAGAAAGCGGTAGCGTTCGCAAGCGCGCCGCGTGTAGCCATGGTTTGATCATATTCTATTAACAATAAGATCCAAAGATAGTTGATTAATTTCCATCATCTGTCCGTAAATTTCTTTGTTCTTCGCATTTCAAATTGTTAACTTTATCTAAATTCTTCTGTATGTCCAAAGTCAGCTCCATATCCCTCACCCCGCATTGCACCTCTATCCTTAATCGTGCGCTTACCAATGGCCGTTACAAAAGTGCCGAAGAAGTTTTGACAGCCGCCCTTCAACTCTTGGACGATGAAGAAATTAAAATTGCAGCACTAAATAACGCGATTGAAGTAGGAATGGCCAGCGGTTGGGTTTCGGATTTCGATCCGGAAGGGTATTTGAGAAAGATAAAAGAACAAAAATAGTGCAGCTCGTTTTTTCTCAAAAGGCATTATTAGACCTAGTAGAAATACATCAATATTCAGTCTCTCAATGGTCTGAGCATCAGGCTGACAAATACTATTTTGAAATTGTGCAAGGTTGTCATCACCTAATCAACTTCCAAAACTAGGCAAGAAGTACACTAAACTTTGGTCTAAGCCTTTCGGAATGAAGGTCATAAAACACATAATTTTCTATAAATCTGATAAGCAAAAACATATACATTACTCGTGTATTGCACGAATCAATGGATTTAAAAAAAGCGTTTTAACCTTTTTTAAATATCGGCACCGTACTACACGGCTCTCCATACATTATTGATTTGACATTTGGCTGCAATAAACGCACTAGATAAGACATCGCGAACGCAGGGTCCGCAATATCTGCACAACCTTTAATAATAACGCGCTGATCTTTTATTTCATCGATATCAATCGAGCAAATGGCTTCTTGAATGAGTGCTTTGGCCAGCTCGTTTTCAGACCCAACCTGACTATACACATTTTCTTTTTCCAAGGCCGATGTTACAAGCATAAACGCCCAAGTTGGAATAATGGCGTCGGTGCTGCAAAAAATAAAGACTGCTTTGCCTTGGTATTGGGTCCAATTGTGGTTTTTGATCCAGTTGCGGAAATCCTTTTCTTTGAGGACCAACCCTTGCCAGAGTTGTGCCGAGAGGTCAATGCCAACCAATTGCACAGTCGGTTTGTAGTCGGCGAGGTCCAGCTGAACCAAACCGCTTTCCTTGACTTTATTTCTGATTTCTTCCACAGCCTAAAATTAGTCGTTCTTTTTGTAATCGTAAACAACAATTGTGGGGCTTTGTTGGGTCGTCAGCTCAGCTTGATCATCGGCTAAGGCCATCGCTTCTAATGCGGCGAGCCTTTCTGCTTCAAGGGCGCGTTTTAAATCTCCTTCAAAATCAGGTGGTTCAATCCCTAATTCTTTCTCGATTTCATACTGATATTTTGGTCGCTGCGGCCCCTGCTTGCGATAGATAAACGCCAAAATAACTCCCACAATTAGCCCCGAGAGGTGCCCTTTCCATGAAACACGCGGTTGCGTCGGAAATACGCCCCAAATCATGGATCCATAGAGAAAAACAATGAAAAGAGACAGCGCCTGCAGCGGCAAATAGCCGCGTAAAACACCAGAGACAAACAGAAAACCAGCGAGCGCGTAAATAACACCGCTCATTCCGATGTGCACCGCACCGTTTGAACCGCCAATGAGCCAAAGTAAGACGCCAGTCAGAACCCAAGATAACAAAAATACCCGCCAGGCCACGGTTTTATAGGAATAGAATAATAGGCCGAGCAATAAAAAGGTAGGCAAACTGTTGTTGAGAATGTGCTTGATATCGCTGTGCGCATGAATCCAGGGCATCAAGAAAATACCGCGCAACCCTTGGCGATCTTGGGCAATAAGCCCATAACGCTGAAAATCAGTAGGAAAAATAAAATCAGCCCAATACACCAACCACATCAAAATCAGCACCACCAAGGCGGGTCCAAACGACGGTAGTAGGCGGGATTCAAAATAGGGATTTTGACGCATGCTGCTTGCAAGTCAAGTTTTATGCCATGAGAAATGTTGCTGCCATTGTGGCATGATTTGCTAACTCACCCGAAAACTCCCCACAATCATACCCGTCTCTTTCGAAATCAATGCACTGCTTTCAAAAGGAAACTCAAGACAAACATATCCACAGGTTTTGAGTAATAGGATATCTCCACTCAACTCACTAGCTAAATCGCTAATGCCTTCATTATGGCCAATGATTAAAAGGTCAGCAGTACTTTGACTCTTATTGATAATTTGAAGTATTTCGCCAAATGAAGCAAGGTAGAGTTCGTCTTGAAATGTAATAGGAATATTGGGAAACAACGCTTTGATTTCGTCAAAAGTTTGTCGGGTACGCTCCGCACTTGAGCACAAAATATAGCCTACCTGAAATGGATGTTCAGCATAATATTCCTTGAATTCTTGAAGCTGTTCGAAACCTCTTGGCAGTAACTTGCGATCAAAATCTTTTCCAGTTGGTGAAATTTGGTTGGTTTTGGCATGACGGAGGAGGTGGAGTTGCATATTGTATTAAATACTAAATAGCTCAACTAACTTCAAACTTATTCCTTCCGAATATAAATTTGCTCCTTCACATGTCATGTGTTTTGTGTCATAGAAACATCTTTGGTTTTGGAAATTTGGAGAAGTGATGACTTTGAAACCATCGTAAACAGGGTCTAAGCGAAAGCTTTTGCCGAGTTCCGGATTGATATTCAAAATCAGTTGTGTACCATTTGCTTTGCAAAGTGCAGCGATGTCGTGTAGGGTTTGGAAATCGGGAACTTTTTGCACGTGGTGCGCGGTTTCGAAATTTTTAAGACCAGGTTGGTTCGAACAGACGAAACCTTTTCCGGTATAGGTGCCATTGGTGGGGTCATAGCTGATGTGGGCTTGGGAGGGTATGATGCGTTTGGTGTAGAAATAGAGGTAGCGCAGCAGGAGTTTGGTATTGGGGTAGCGGACTACCAATTGGGTTTTGAGCCAAGGGTGAAGACGGGAATTATAGATGAGGTCATGGGCAGACTCTAAGCCTTCGAGTGCAATTACATCAGGGTAGATGTCGAGCATGACGTAGTCTAACTTGGTTTTTTTGAAGGCGTCTTGGAGCAGGAAGTAGCTGATTTTGGGCGGCTGGCCGCTGCTGCCGTAGTTGAACCAATCGATGTGGCTGCGGTCTTGGAGTATATGCGGATTGATATTGCGGTAGGCCGTAGAGCTCCCTATAATCAGGCCTCGGGCTTTGATGGGTTTTTGCTTGACCCAGTTTTCGAATTCGTCTATGCGCGCAAAACTACTTCCCCAATTGGTCATGTGGCCAAAGCTTTTTTGCTCTAACTTGAGCGTGAAGTTGGTGGAAAGCGCAATCAGGATCAGCCCAGCCAAAATGAACAGGTCAAATGCAAGTAGTGTTTTGAGAACTTTACGGACAAACTGGCGCATCAGAACTGAAAATAGATAAATGATTGTTGGCCACCAAGGCGCAATAAAATAGCGATGGCCATGACAAAATAAATGCCAAGCCTAACGGCACTTTTTTTGGGCACGCGCGGTTGGCGTTCGTTATGTCGCAAATACCAATCGATACCAATTAGAAGGGCGCCAAGTGCAAGAATGCTCTTACCGGTAATGTTGCCAAGAGCAGACCAATTTCTGAAGGTTGCTTTGATGAATCCGAGCGCGTCGGGAAGGGTGTCTGCGCGGAAAAATATCCAAGCGAAAGTCACAAATCCAAATGTCAAGAGCATTTGCCGCAATTCCCTGCCGTTTGGGAACTTTCGGTTTTGGGCTATTATGTCGGTATGCACCCGGTTGCGCTTGGTAATCAATAGCGGTAAAAATCCGCAGGCATGAATGCCGCCCCACACAATGAAATTCCAGCTAGCACCATGCCAAAAACCACTAACTAAAAAGATGATGAAGGTATTGCGAACCGCTTTTACAAGGCCAACTTTTGAACCCCCCAGGGGAATATATAAGTAATCTCTAAACCAAGATGATAGTGAGATATGCCAGCGTCGCCAAAACTCAGCGAGGTCACGAGAGAAATAAGGAAAACGAAAATTACTCAGTAGCTCAAAGCCGAAGAGTTTGGCGGTGCCAAGGGCAATATCAGAATAGCCCGAAAAATCGCCATAGATTTGAAAAGCAAAGCCAATAGCTGCCAAAATGAGCGTCGGGCTGTTGTATGTATCATAAGACGCAAAAATTGGATCAATGACTTCCGCAATGGCATCGGCAATCACCACTTTTTTAAATAGACCCCACAGGACGAGCCTGCATCCTTCTAGAGCTTGTGCATACTTGAAAAATCGTGGTTTTTGAACCTGCGGCAATAGGTGATTTGCTCTTTCAATAGGCCCCGCCACCAATAATGGAAAGAAACTCACAAAAACAGCGTAGTCGATAAAGCTTCTGATGGGTTTTTGCAGCCCGCGGTAGATGTCAAAAACATAAGACATGCCGTGGAAGGTATAGAAGGAAATTCCCACTGGAAGTGCTACATGCAACAGCGTCACGTTAAAATGCAAACCGAGCGATTCAAAGCCCTGCTGAAACTGTGTTGCAAAAAAGTTGTAGTACTTGAAAACCGCCAATATTCCAAGGTTGTTGAGGACGCTCAACCATAAAAAGAGCTTGGCCTTTTTTCGATTAGGCGAAGCTACCCAAAAACCATATGCGTAGTCTAGCGCGGTGCTGAGCATAAGTAGCCCCATGAATTTGTAGCTCCACCAACCGTAAAAAAAATAGCTAGCCCCAAGCAACAATGCGTTCTGCCACTTTAATGATTTGTTCAAAACAAACCAATAGAGCACAAAGACTATAGGTAAAAAGAGTAAGAATTCGAAGGAATTGAATAGCATCTTTTAGTTGATGTGCTTGATGATTTGCTTAATATTGATTTGTTTGATCTGTTTTGCAGGAATACCACCAATCATCCAATTTTCTTCAAGAAAGCTACTAGAAACAGCTGCATTTGCAGCTATTGCCATATTATTTCCAAGTTGGATATCCCCATAAATTTTAGCTCCTGGCCCGATATAAACGTTGTCCCCAATTTGAGGGGCGTTGATTGATCCGCCTGACGCGCCAATATTAGTGCTTGTTTGAATTCTACAGTTTGCACCCACCCTTGCATTTCCGTTCACCACAATAGTTCCATAATGCGGAATGGCTAAGCCTGGTCCAAAAACATTTAATGGAATAGAAAAGCCTAATTCTCTCGATACTTTTCTATATTTTAAAAAGAATATTATGTATCTGACTTTGTTTTTGCGATTTTTATGAAACTCGGCAATTCTCATGAGCCATAAAAAAAATAAAATGCGGTTCTTAAAAAACAAAATCGGTAATTGTAAAATCGAATATCTAACTCCGTTTGCTCTAAAATCTTGTAACAAGTATTGCCTTAAGTCTTTTTTGTGCTGAATTGGCATATCAAGAAATTAATAATTGGTTTTTTAGGTTTAGTTTCTCAATCGCCCTAAAGATGGGTTTGTCTAAGATTTGCTCAATGATGAGCAAATGCTCGATACGATGGCAGTCGGTACCTAGAAAATCCACCAAGCCTTTCTCAATGAGTTCTTCTGCCATTTTCTTGACCCCTGGCCCATAGCGCCCGGTTAGGGAGAGGAGATTGACCTGAATAAGGATACCTCGATCGCGCATTTGCCCCACCTTCTCAAAATTACCATGGTAATATGGATAGCGCTCAAAATGCGCAACTACAGGAGAATAGCCCGCCACTTGCAATTCAAAAAGCGCCTGTGCTTCATATTGACTCGGACTCAGCATGCTGTATTCCATCAAGACCAGATTGTTGCCAAAACTCAAAAGTTCTTTGGCCTTTATTTTGGGCAGAAGTGTTTCGTCGCAGTAATATTCTGCAGCAGCTTCTATTTCAATAGGGATTGCTAGTCTTTTGATTTCGGCCTGTACTTCGGCAAGTCCTTTTAAAATAATCTCTGGTGTATTCGGATGCACTTCACCAAGGATATGAGGTGTGGTGATCACTTTTCGGTAACCCAGTTGCGCAAATTTGTTCAACATGGCAATGCTGTGGTCCATGGTAGGTGCGCCATCGTCAATGCCAGGTATAAGGTGTGAGTGCATGTCAGCACCCAACGCACTGAGGTCGTAGGGTTGTTGGCGTTTTTTGGGTTTAAAGAAGGATTCGAGGAAAGACATTTAACGATCTTGATACATGTGCTGATAATAATGCTGATACGCCCCACTCGTTACTTTCTCCACCCAATCCTGATTGGCTAAATACCAATCAACGGTGCGCTCCAATCCTTCTTCAAAGGTAAGTGAGGGTTTCCAGCCGAGTTCGGTTTCAAGTTTAGTGGCGTCAATAGCGTAGCGCTTGTCGTGGCCTGCGCGGTCAGTAACGTAGGTAATCAGTTGTTCGGAGACACCATTGTTACGCCCTAATTTTTGATCCATGAGGCGGCAGAGGTAGTGCACCAGCTCTAGGTTGGTCCACTCATTGAGGCCGCCCACGTTGTAAGATTCGCCGACGCGGCCATTATGAAAAATAGCGTCAATAGCGCTAGCGTGGTCTTCTACCCAGAGCCAATCTCTGACATTGTCCCCTTTACCGTAAATTGGCAAGGGTTTTTCATTGATAATATTGTGTATCATCAATGGAATGAGTTTTTCTGGAAAATGATGCGAACCGTAATTATTAGAGCAATTACTCATTTTGATAGGCAAGCCATATGTGTGGTAATAAGCCATTACAAAATGATCCGATGCCGCTTTGGAGGCCGAATACGGACTGCGCGGGTCATAAGCGGTTTGTTCTGTAAACAAGCCCTCTGTACCTAGACTGCCATAAACCTCATCGGTAGACACATGATGAAACACATGCCCAGCTTTCCCTTTCCATGCTGAACGCGCTACTTCCAATAAATTTACAGTGCCTACCACGTTGGTGAGCACAAAATCCATCGGCCCTTCAATGGAACGATCTACATGGCTTTCTGCTGCCAAATGGATCACGTCAGTGATGTCATACTTTTCAAAAACCGCTTGCACAGCAGTTTTATCTTGGATATCCACTTTTTCAAATGCGTAGTTGGGAGCAGATGCTATGTCCTTGAGGTTCTCTAGATTGCCAGCGTAGGTAAGCTTATCTAAATTAACGATTTGATAATCTGGGTAGGAATTCACAAACCAGCGAGCAACGTGTGAGCCTATGAAGCCTGCACCTCCAGTGATAAGTATGTTTTTATGGACGCTCACGGTGTAAAATAATTATCAAATATAAGCTTGTTAGTTCAGAATTTCAAACTGATTTTCATACATGTGGTGCCTTTTTGGTACTTTTGCCCAATGAATATAGCTGTAGTAGGTACGGGATATGTTGGCCTAGTCACCGGCACCTGCTTTGCCGAGATGGGGAACTTTGTGACGTGCATAGACATAAATGCAGCAAAGATTTCTCGTTTGCAAAGAGGTGAAGTACCTATCTATGAGCCTGAGCTCGACGTGCTCTTTGATCGCAACATCAAAGCAGGGCGTTTGCAATTCACAACCGATCTCGAAAAAGGTATAGACACCGCAGAAGTAGTCTTTTTAGCTTTACCAACGCCTCCTGGAGAAGATGGATCGGCCGACCTCTCCTATATTTTGGGTGTCGCCAAAGAATTAGGCAAAATCATTCGTTCTTACAAAGTACTTGTTGATAAAAGTACGGTGCCGGTGGGCACTGCCGAACTCGTGAAGGCTGCAGTGTCTGAGCACGCAAGGGTACCTTTTGCCGTGGTTTCTAACCCAGAGTTTTTGCGCGAAGGCTTCGCGGTCTCTGACTTCATGAAGCCAGACCGTGTAGTGATTGGTTGTTCTGATGACAAAGCAGCTAAAATCATGGAAAGCCTTTACAAGCCTTTTGTAAGGCAGGGTAATCCTATATATTTTATGGATGAAAAGTCTGCGGAGCTCACTAAATACGCAGCTAATGCTTTTTTGGCTACCAAAATAACCTTCATGAATGAAATGGCCAATTTCTGTGAGGCAGTTGGTGCTGACGTTGATAAAGTCCGCATTGGAATAGGCGCTGACCACCGTATTGGCAAGCATTTCTTGTTTCCTGGTATTGGTTACGGGGGTTCGTGCTTCCCAAAGGATGTTCAAGCCCTTCACAAATCAGGTCAAGATCAGCAATACAATTTCCGTATTTTAGATGCTGTTATGCAAGTTAATGAAGACCAAAAGATGATTTTACTGCCACGCATCAAGAATTTTTTCAGAGGAAATTTGAAAGGCAAAAAAATTGCCGTTTGGGGTTTGGCTTTTAAGCCCGATACAGACGACATCCGTGAAGCCCCGGCTATGTATTTGATACGAGCCCTATTGGAAGAAGGCGCTGAGGTTCATGCCTATGACCCAGAGGCTTTGGAAAATGTAAAGGCTGTGTTTGGTGAGCAAATTAGCTATGGCAAAGATGAATACACCGTTCTGCAAAATACAGATGCTTTGCTAATTTGTACTGAATGGGGCATCTTCCGCAATCCAAATTTTACTGCAATCAAAGACCTTATGGCTGATCCCGTTATTTTTGACGGACGCAATTTATATGAGCTAGAAGAGATGAATAATTTGGGAATTTACTATTCAAGTATAGGTCGTCAGACAATTTTAAGGGGTCTATGAAACGCATACTTATTACAGGCGCAGCTGGTTTCCTAGGTTCTCACTTATGTGACCGATTTATCAAAGACGGCTATCATGTTATTGGTATGGACAACCTGATTACCGGCCGCTTAAAAAACATCGAGCATCTTTTTGCTTTGCCTCATTTTGAATTTTATCACCACGACGTCAGTAAATTTATTCATGTACCGGGGCAGCTAGACTACATATTGCACTTCGCTTCACCCGCAAGTCCTATAGATTATCTCAAAATTCCGATCCAAACCCTCAAAGTAGGTTCGCTCGGCATTCACAACTGCTTGGGCCTGGCAAAAGCTAAAGGCGCGCGCCTCATGATTGCTTCCACTTCTGAGGTATATGGCGATCCAAATGTGCACCCACAACCAGAATCTTATTGGGGCAATGTCAATCCTGTTGGTCCAAGAGGAGTGTACGACGAAGCCAAGCGCTTTCAAGAGGCTATTACCATGGCTTATCATACTTTTCATGGCTTAGAAACGCGCATCGTACGCATTTTCAATACCTACGGTCCGCGCATGCGCTTAAACGACGGTCGTGTATTGCCTGCTTTTATTGGTCAAGCACTCAGAGGTGAGGACCTAACAGTTTTTGGCGACGGATCCCAGACCCGCAGCTTTTGTTACGTAGATGACCTCGTCGAAGGCATTATTCGCCTTTTGCATTCCGATTGTGCCGAACCTGTTAATATCGGCAACCCTGCCGAAATCACCATAAGTCAATTTGCAGAAGAAATCATTGCCCTTACAGGCACTGAACAAAAGGTCATTTACAAAGACCTCCCCATAGATGACCCTAAGCAGCGTCAGCCCGATATCACTAAAGCTCGCAGTCTGCTAGGTTGGGAGCCTCAAATTGATCGAAAAGAAGGCCTACAACGCACCTATGCGTATTTCAAAAGCTTGAGTACAGAAGAGCTTTTTGAAACCAAACATTATAATTTTGACCATTTCATCACCAAATAATATGCATTATTTTGCCCACCCCACTGCCGTTGTAGACGAAGGCTGCCAAATTGGATCAGATACCAAAATTTGGCATTTTTCACACCTTATGAGCGGTTGTGTGTTAGGTGAACGTTGTAATATTGGCCAAAACGTGGTGGTGAGCCCCGGTGTGGTGCTTGGCAATAACGTAAAGGTTCAAAACAACGTTAGTATTTATACAGGTGTAAGCTGTGCAGACGACGTTTTTTTAGGTCCTTCTTGCGTATTTACAAATGTGCTCAACCCGCGCAGTGCTGTCAATAGACGCGATAGCTACCTTCAGACCCACGTTGGCTTAGGTGCGAGCATTGGTGCCAATGCCACAATCGTTTGTGGTCATAACATTGGTGCTTTTGCTTTTATTGGTGCTGGCGCGGTGGTTACAAAGCATGTACCTGCTTATGCATTAGTGGTTGGCAACCCCGCCCGCCAAATTGGCTGGATGTCTGAATTTGGTCAGCGCTTGGTATTCAATGCAGATGGCTTTGCAATTTGTTCTGAGAGCCAAGAGAAATATCAGCTCAGTGCCAATATTGTTTCTAAAATATTAAAATGAGGAAAATCAAATTTGCCGTTGTTGGCGCAGGGCACATAGGCAAGCGCCACGCCGAAATGATACGCCGCAATAACGAGGGCGAGCTCGTAGCGCTTGTAGACCCTAGAGGTGCAAAAGATTGTGCCGTTGAGGATTTTGAAGCGCCATTTTTTAGCACCATAGACGAGCTTTTGGCGAGCAATCTTGATTTTGATGTTGTGAATATTTGCACACCCAATGGGCTGCATGCCGAACAAGCTTTGAAAGCGCTCCAGGCTAAAAAGCACGTGGTATGTGAAAAACCCATGGGCCTGAGCAAAGATAGCTGCGAGCAGGTCATTTACAGCGCACTGCAGGTCTCTAAGCAGGTATTTTGTGTCATGCAAAATCGCTATTCCCCACCAAGCGTATGGATCAAGGATTTGATCACAAGTAAGGTTCTAGGTGATATTTACATGGTACAGCTCAATTGTTACTGGAACAGAGATGCTCGCTATTACAAAGCTGGAGGCTGGAAAGGCACCAAAGATTTGGATGGGGGAACGCTATTTACGCAGTTCAGTCATTTTATTGATATCATGTATTGGTTGTTTGGAGACATCCACAATATCCAAGGCAAATTTGCAGATTTCAATCACAAAGATTTCACAGATTTTGAAGATTCAGGCTTCGTGAGCTTCGATTTCATCAATGGAGGCATGGGTAGCTTGAATTATTCTACAAGTGTAGCTAACCAGAATTTAGAATCGAGTATGACCATCATAGGTGAGAGGGGTTCTGTAAAGATTGGAGGCCAATACATGAATGAAGTAGAGGTGTGCAACATTGAAGGCTATATCATGCCTGAGCTTGCACCCACCAACCCCGGCAACGACTACGGCTCCTACAAAGGGTCAGCCGCCAATCATAATTTTGTCATTAGCAACGTGATCGACACACTCAATGGCCGCACTGCCCCCACTACTAACGCACTGGAAGGCATGAAGGTAGTAGAAATCATTGAACGCATATACGAGGTCAGAAATTCCGTAAAAAAATAGGAGAAAATAGGAGAAAATAGGAGAAAGTATCGTACTTTTGACTCAAATTTCGGTAGTGCAACAGTTAGAGCAGAAAGCAGAGTGGTTTGTCGTGTATACCAAAACCAACGCCGAAAAACGTGTGCAAGAACGCTTGCACGCTGCAGATTTTGAGGTGTATTTGCCGCTTTACGAAAGCTTGCGTCAGTGGTCTGATCGCAAGAAAAAGGTCAAAATCCCTTTGATAAGATCTGTGGTTTTCGTACGCTGTTTGCGTACAGTCCTCAATGGGGTTTATGCCGTTAACGGTGTTCAGGGAGTGCTTAAGTATCTTGGCCAACCTGCCGTGGTACGGCAAGCCGAAATACAAAACCTGCAACTGCTTTTGCAAGAAAGCAGTGTTGTCAGTATTATTTCTGAGCGAATCATTCCCGGAAGCGCAGTGTTGGTAATTGCTGGTCCTCTAAAGGGCATGCATGCCACCGCTACAGAAGAACTCAATGCCTTCAGGCTACAAATTAGCCTAGAAGCATTAGGTGTCGCTTATGCCATAAGCGTCCCAAAACAATATGTACAGCGCTTATAGCTGTCAATATAAATAGATCGCCAGTTGCTCTTTGTGAGCGACATTGGCGAAGCCGTAAATTTAAATTCCTATTATGAATAAAATTGCAGTTATTGGATTAGGTTATGTTGGCCTTCCCCTTGCTAGGCTATTTGCCACAAAACACCATGTAATTGGTTTTGATATCCACCAAAAAAGAGTAGATGAAATCAATTCCGGTAAAGACAGTACTAACGAACTCACATCTGAAGTACTGAGCGCTGTCATTCAAAAAACAAACGAATTTGAAAAAGGTTTATTTTGTACAACTTCTTTGGATGAGCTAAAACACTGTAATTATTTTATTATCACGGTACCCACTCCTGTCGATAAGCACAATCGTCCGGACCTCACACCCCTTTATAAATCAAGTGAGTCTGTTGGTCGTGTGCTAAAAAGAGGAGATATTGTGGTTTATGAATCTACAGTATATCCCGGAGTAACAGAAGACGAATGTGTGCCTGTACTCGAAAGGGTGAGTGGCCTAAGGTTCAATGAAGATTTTTTTGTAGGGTATTCTCCAGAAAGAATTAACCCAGGTGATAAAGAACATACCGTTGAAAAGATACTAAAAGTAACTTCAGGCTCAACACCTGAAATAGGTGAAAAAGTTGATGCGCTTTATAAATCAGTCATTATTGCAGGGACGCATCAAGCACCAACAATAAAAGTTGCCGAGGCAGCGAAGGTGATTGAGAACTCGCAGCGCGATATCAATATCGCTTTCGTCAATGAACTATCAAAAATTTTCAACCTGATGGGTATCGATACGCAAGCAGTATTGGAAGCAGCAGGTACCAAATGGAATTTCTTACCTTTCAAACCAGGGCTTGTTGGAGGGCATTGCATAGGTGTAGACCCATACTACTTAGCCCAAAAAGCCCAAGAATTGGGCTACCATCCAGAAATCATTTTAGCTGGCCGCCGCATGAACGATGGCATGGGCCCCTACGTAGCCAAAGAGGTCGTAAAGCACATGATTCATAAAGGTATTGCGCTAAAAGAAGCACGCGTGCTCATGTTGGGTATTACCTTTAAAGAAAACTGCCCGGACGTACGCAACACGAAAATTGTAGATGTAGTTGCAGCCCTTAAAGACTATGGATTGATAGTTGATATTTATGATCCGTGGGCGAATCCATTAGAGGTAAAACATGAATACAATCTAGAATTGATCCAAGCTCCAAGTACTGTCGCTTACGATGCAGTTGTTCTTGGCGTGGCCCACGAAGAATTTAAAAATTTGGATTTCAATCAATTCAAAAAAGAAGTTTCCGTTGTTTATGACGTCAAAGGCGTCTTGGACACTCAATTAATTGATGCAAGGTTATAGTATGTTCAACCAAGATCTGTATAATACGCCATATCACCAAACTGACCTTTCTGACTACAGTTTTCTAGTTACTGGAGGTGCAGGTTTTATAGGTTCCAATTTAGTAGAATACCTCCTTAGATTTAATGCCAAAAAAGTCAGAGTACTAGATAATTTGTCAAATGGCTATTTCGAAAACATCTCTGAATTTATGGCTTTGCCAAATTTTGAGTATATGGAAGGTGATATTCGTAATCTAGAAACTTGTAAACAAGCTGTTGAGGATATTGATTTTATTAGCCATCAGGCTGCGCTTGGTTCTGTACCTAGGTCAATAGCAGATCCAATTACATCTAACGAGGTGAATATCAGTGGGTTTTTAAATATGCTAGTTGCTGCTAAAGATTCTAAATCATGTAAGCGCTTTGTGTATGCGGCCTCTTCCAGTACTTATGGGGATAGCCCTGAACTCCCTAAAATAGAAGGCCGTGAAGGCAAACCACTTAGCCCGTATGCAGTCACCAAAGCAGTTAATGAAATGTATGCCGATGTATTCAGTAAGGTCTACGGCTTTCATGCTATAGGGCTTCGTTACTTCAATGTATTCGGACCAAAACAAAATCCAAACAATCCTTACGCTGCAGTAATTCCAATTTTTTGTAAGCATTTCATGGAAGGAACCCGCCCAACCATTAACGGCGATGGAGAAACCTCCAGAGATTTTACTTTTGTTGAAAATGCCGTCCAAGCAAACATCAAAACACTACTTAGAGAAATTGATTTCCCAGAAGAAGATAAATTACAGCAACACGAGGTGTTTAACGTTGCCTATGGTGATCAAATCACGCTGAATCGAATGATTCTTTTGCTCAAAGAGCTTACGGGCAAAAAAATTGAACCTATTTATGGCCCCGAGAGGGCAGGAGATGTAAAGCACTCAAAGGCAAGTTTGGAAAAAATTCGAACTCGTTTTGATTTTCTACCTACTTTTTCATTTGAAAAGGGACTAAAAACACTTTTTGTAAATTATTTTGACAACAAATAATAGCATTCAGGCCGCTTGGGTAGCAATTGCAAATTTTATTTCTGTTGTTTTTGTTACAGTCATTGGAATTGTATTAGCTCGTGTCCTTTCAAGGGCTGAATACGGTACATACCGACAAGTACTATATCTATATAATACTATGTTGATATTTTTAACCCTAGGATTGCCAAAAGCATATGTTTATTTTATCCCTAGAATAGAGCCAGCTCATACATTGGCATTTATAAGGAAAATGAATAAAATTATGTTTTTCTTGGGTCTGATTTTTGCCGCTATTTTTCTTTTTGGAGCACAGCTTTTTGCCAAACTGCTAAATAACGCAGATTTGTCAAAAGAATTAGTTGTCTTTTCAGTAATTCCTATTTTACTATTCCCCACTTTAGGTACTGAAAGTATCTTCTCTTCATTTAAAAAAACGAGTTTAATTACGATTTATGCCCTGATTACAAATGGCTCTAAACTCGTATTTGTTGTATTAGCAGTTTTTGTTTTTAAAGAAACTACTAGTTACGCAATATTTGGATTAATAATCGCAGCATTAATAAGCTTTTTATCGTCACAAATTTTAGTCACCCGTTTAATAAAAAACAACATACCTGAACTTGATAATCGAACAAAAATAGAGACTACCTACAAAGAAATAATTTCTTACACAACACCGATACTAATTGCTAGCATCTTTGGAATTATATCAACCTCGATTGATCAAATTGTAATAAGCCGATATTTTGGAACCGAGGTGTTCGCAGACTTTGCAAATGGTTCAACCGAAATACCCTTAATCTCCATGGTAGTTAGCGCAGGTTCAGTTGTTCTTGCTCCATTATTTTCTAGACAAGCGATAAGTAAAAATCCAATTTCCGAACTTTTTCCACTTTGGATTTCGTCTCTTAGAAAAACGATCCTAATTACATATCCGATTATTATTTTTTGTTTTGTAAATGCAACAGAAATAATGATTTTGCTTTTTGGAAAAAAATATGCGGGTGCAGGAAACTATTTTTCCGTAATTATCATTTTGTCCTTTTTCCGAATCGTAATGTTTGCACCGCTATTACTAGCTGTAGGAAAACAACGCGTCTATTCAAATGCACATTTGATCCAAGCCTTGTTGATCATAATTCTTGAAGGGATAGCCGTTAAAACTTTTCACAATCCGCTTTTAATCATCTGGATATCAACGCTCGTGAAAATAGGCGTTTTGATCTATTTTGGTAAAGTGGTAGCGGATTATTTTGAAACAAAGATTATGGAGATTATTCCCGTTCGCGACATGATCCTCGTGCTCTTGATTTCGTTTGCATGCGCTTTACTTGTTAAATTGCTTTGTGTTGAGATACAAATTCAAAATCATTTCATTGGAACAATAATAAACCTTTGTTTTTTTGGTCTCAGTTTTTTTGGCGCTGCATTCATATTTAAACTAGATTATATGTCGATTTTAAAACCTTTTTTGATTAAATCAACTAAAAAATGAAAATTACAATAATCGCTGGTGCTCGTCCAAATTTCATGAAAATAGCACCAATCATTCATGAGCTTCAAGGCAATAAAGGTATAGCGTTTAATTTGGTTCATACAGGTCAACATTACGATGCCAAAATGTCAGAAACTTTTTTCGAAGAGTTAGGTATTCCTGCACCAGACACTAATTTGGAGTGTGGTGGCGGAACACAAGCCGAGCAAACGGCTGCAATCATGATAGCATTTGAAAAATATTTATTGCAACACCCTACAAATTTGATCCTAGTTGTAGGAGATGTAACAAGTACAATGGCATGCAGTATTGTTGCCAAAAAAATGAATATAAAAGTTGCGCATGTAGAGGCAGGTATTCGCTCGGGAGATATGTCAATGCCTGAGGAGGTGAATAGAATAGTCACTGATAGTTTAAGTGATTATTTTTTTACCACAACTATAACGGCGGGAGATAATCTAAAGAAAAATGGCATTCAAGACGAAAAGATTTTTTTTGTTGGCAATGTAATGATCGATACACTTTTGGCACAAATGCCTAAATTAAAAGCTCCATTAATTTGGTCAGAATTAAATTTATCAGACAAGGGATATTTTGTACTTACTTTGCATCGTCCTGCTAATGTTGATGCCCAAGCACATCTTAAAGATGTTTTAATGCAAATCGCAATCGGAAGCCAAGGGCTGCCGATTATTTTCCCAATGCATCCTAGAACTGCCAAGATATTTGATGAATTAAATCTTCAGATTGAAAACCTTCATATCGTTGAACCATTGGGATACAGAGAGTTCAATTATTTAGTAAAACATTCAAAAGCGGTTATCACAGATTCAGGAGGAATAACAGAAGAGACAACGGTGTTGGGTGTCCCATGTATTACGCTTAGAAATAACACAGAAAGACCTGAAACCGTAGAAATCGGTACGAATGAATTAATTGGAACTGACCCGAACGCTATACAACCAGCTTTTCAGAAACTTTGGTCTGGTAACTGGAAAAAGGGGAGTATCCCTTATTTATGGGATGGAAAGGCCGCAGCGAGAATTGTTAAGCAAATAGCTAATTTATATGACATCTAAGAAAATTTTGATCATTACTCAAGGGTTCTTCCCTGATCAAAGTCCGAGAGCTTTCAGGGCAACAGAATTAGTTAAAGAATTTTGTCGACAAGGCCATCGCGTAACTTTAATGTCACCCGAAAAAATAGGCATCTCGACGTTGATTGATGAATATAAATTTGAATTTGTTTCAATTGGAAAATTGAAGTGGAAAATTTTTAACTTCAATTCATTAGGAATTTTTGGCAAAGCTTACAACAAGGCGGTTAATAGATTGCTGCCATTAATTTTTGAATTCCCTAGAATTGAATTATTTTTCAAGACAAAAAAGGCGTTAAAAAAAAATAAATCGAAATATGACCTTTTAATATCCATTGCTGTACCATATACCATTCATTGGGGTGTGGCGGCTGTTTGGAAAACGAAATCTAATGATATCAAGACCTGGATTGCCGATTGTGGAGACCCATATTTTTTGCAAGAAAACGATACTTTTCGACCGCCATTTTACTTTAAATACGTTGAAAAGTGGTTTATGAATAAACCCCAATACGTATCTGTACCAACACCGAATTCCATTAAAGGTTATTTCCCAGATTTTCATCATAAGATAAAAGTGATTCCTCAAGGATTCCGCTTCGATGATGTGAAAATAAAACAACATCTCAATGATGGCGTCATCAGATTTGGCTATGGCGGTGGATTTATTCAAGACAGAAGAGATCCAAGAGAGTTTTTAGAATTTTTAATTCGCCAACCTAAGTCTGTCAGATTCGAATTTCATGTTTACACTAGGCAATCTGAATTTATTTTACCTTATCAATCTAAGGACCCGAGGATATTTATTCATAAACCTGTTCCAAGAATAGAGCTATTGGAAGTATTTTCTTCTTTTGATTTTGTTGTGAATTTTACAAATATTGGAACCACTCAGACACCAAGTAAATTAATTGATTATACAATTATTAATAAGCCAATTCTACAAATTAATTGCCATGATATAGACTACGATATGGTTATGGAATTTCTTAAGGCGAATTACACCAACAAATTTTCAGTTCAAGACCCTGATCAATATAGAATTGAGGAAGTGACTAAAAAATTTCTATCATTAATTCATTAATAAGTGAAGAAAAGATTTGAGCAAAAGTACTTTTTAGCTTTATGGCTTTTCAATCCATTTTTAAGTTGCATCTATTTATTCAATAGATTCAGAATAACAAAGAACATCCTACCATTTCTACTCGTTTCTTTTTTTATAGGAACCTCTTTTATCATACAATTGGAATCCAATAATGATTCAGTTAGATACGTAAAAGAATTCGAGAGATATTTCGATGAACAGGAGAGTCTTTCTACTGTATTATCGCGCGCGTACAATGACGGAGGAAAAACCCTTGATTTGTACCAGCCGTTGGTTACGTGGATAATAAGCAGATTCACTGATAACTCCAAAATTCTATACGGAGTATTTGGTTTGGTTTTCGGCTATTTTTGGTTTTCAACTTTGAAATTAGTGAGTGAATTTATGCCCACAAAAAAAACTAGGCTTGTTTTCGTTCTTTTTGTTTTTTTGGCATTAATAAATCCTATTTGGAATATTAATGGTGTACGCATGTGGACCGCTGCTCAGGTTTTTATATTTGGATTGTTAATCTACTACTTAAAGCAAAGTAATAAAGGTTTAATTTTTGTTTTTTCATCACTTTTTTTTCATTTTTCACTAACCTTACCAATATTTATTTGGTTTACTTTTACGCTACTTCTCCGTTTCTTGCCCAGAACATTTTCTCTTCAAGTTGCATTCTTTACTTATATTGCATGTTTCTTTTTCGGTCAAGTAAGTGCCTCAGAACTAAATGATTTGTTTGGTTATTTGCCAGAATTTCTTCAACAGAAAAAAAGTTATTTAAATGAGGACTACGTCGAAAAAGTTTCTCAATCTAACACAAACTTTAATTGGTATATCAATTGGAGTCAAGATTTGAAAGTATACATCATCGTTTTTTTCAATTTTTTACTTTTTAATAAAATCCGTACGAAAGAATTAATAAATCATGAAAAAACGAAAATTGTCACACTGATTCTACTTTTTAGTGCATTTTTTGTACTCATCAAAGAAGTGCCCTCAGGCAGGCGATTTTTAGTAATCTCTGATGCATTAACAGTTTCGATATTGATTTCATATGGTTTGTATGTTGTTAGAAATTCAACTTTATTAATTGCATTCTTACTTTTTGTCATTGCAATAACCATAAGATCAGGGTTGGATTTCTTTGGATTTTCGTTGTTTGTCGGTAATCCGATTACTAGTTTTCTTTTTATTAACGAAGCTCCAATTATTGATTTTATTAAAAAACTCTTATGACGCTAAAAGTTTAGATTTTTTTTCAATGTCTACATTACCTTCATATTTAAAGAACTTACCCGGAAAACAATTAAATGGCAAGTTTCTTGTTATTGAATCAGATGACTGGGGAGCGGTCAGAATGACGAATCTGGATACCTATAATTCCTTACTCTCTAAAGGAATTAGGGTTGATAAATGTATTTATAATCGTTACGATCAACTTGAAAATGCAGATGATTTAAGCGCAATAGCTGATGTCATTAGCGGAATAAAAGACATTAAAGGTAACCCAGTGGTTATTACTGCTAATTATTTAATGGCAAATCCAAATTTTGGTAAAATAGAAGAAACCTGTTTTCAAGAATATTGCTTTGAATCTTTTCAAGATAGCTATTTAAGGTATTATCCTAATCAGCGTGTTTTTGAGCTGACTTCAGAATTAATCTCGAAGAAATTATTTATGCCTCAATTGCATTCAAGGGAACATCTTAACCCAGAAATATGGTTGTCTATGCTCAGGAATGGCAATAAACACTTATTAGAGGCATTTCACCACCATATTTTTGGCTTAAGTTTTGTCACTTCCGGATTGATAAACAAACCTTATCTCGCCTCTTTATATTATGAGAATGAGGAACAGAGAACAACAGCGATACAAGCATTGAAAGATTCTGCTCGTATGTTTAAAGAGAGTTTTGGATTTGATTCGAAGTCCTTTATTGCACCGTTATATCGATGGAATACTAGCATAGAAGAGGTTATGCATCATATCGGAATCAACTACATTCAGGGCGCAGACCGACAAATTAGTTTTAACTCCTCTAACACCAAACGTAAATTCCATCCTTTTGGAAGTAAAAATAACTATGGTCAGTATTATTTAAATCGGAATGTTAATTTCGAATTGACTGGTCAGAACAAATCCGATGTTTTAAACAATGCTTTAAAGCAAATTGAAATTGCATTCACTTTAAGAAAACCTGCTGTTCTATGCACCCATAGGATTAATTTTATGGGAGGATTACATGAAAAAAATAGAACTGAAAATTTGTTTTATCTCGAATCGCTTTTAGCTAGAGTTTTGAAAAAATGGCCCGACGTTCAGTTTATAAGTTCTGCAGATTTGGGTGAATTATTAAAGAATAAGTATGATACTGTCGAAAATTAATCACTACGAAACACTTTTGAATACCATCTTTGTCAAATTAACAAAAAGAGGTCTTAAAGTAGATGAAAATGTGCGCATTGACAGGAAAACCGTAATATCGAATAAAGGAACTATTTCGATTTCGAAGAATGTCTACTTGAGGAGTAATTCACGTGGATACCACGCTGGCATGCCCTTTTCGACATGTTTGCTTGTTGATATTCCAAACGCTCAACTATCAATAGGTGAAAACACTCGTATCAACGGTGCTTATTTACACGCTCAAAAGTCGATATCCATTGGAAAAAATTGTCTTATTGCAGCCGGAGTAAATATTTTAGATTCAGATGGGCATCAGTTATATTCTAGAAACCGAGTAAAAAGTAGAGATATTCCAAAAGAAATTATAATTGGAAGTAACGTTTGGATAGGAGTTAATGCCGTTATTTTGAAAGGATCTGTAATCGGCGATAATTCGGTCGTAAGTGCTGGGTCGGTCGTTAAAGGAATTTTCGGCGCAAATTCTCTGATAGTAGGAAATCCTGCAGAGGCTGTAAATATTATAAAAATAAATGATGATAGCCATTCATAATAGTAAATTTGGCTTCCATCCAAGATGGATAAAATACTGCCAATCTAACAACATCCCTTTTAAAATAGTGGATTGCCATGCCAATGATATCATCGATCAACTTAAAGATTGCGATGCCTTGATGTGGCAATTTCATCATTTTAATCCGAAGGATAATTTGATTGCCAAACAAATTCTATTTGCCTTAGAACAGTCCGGAATAAAAGTTTTTCCTGATTTTAGAACTTCTTGGCATTTCGATGATAAAATTGGTCAGAAATATCTTTTGGAAGCCATTGGAGCTCCACTAGTGCCATCCCATCTCTTTTTTGATAAAGCGACTGCTTTGAATTGGGTCAAATTAACAACTTTTCCAAAAGTTTTTAAACTTAGGGGTGGTGCAGGATCGGTCAATGTCAAACTCATAAAATCCGAATTCGAAGCCAAGCAGATAATTAGAAAAGCGTTTGGCAAAGGTTTTCCGAAGTATGATTCTTGGGGCAGTTTAAAAGAGAGAATTTATAAATACCGAAAAGGAAAAGTTGGTATAAATGAGGTGTTAAAAGGTATAGCGCGGGTTTTTTACAAACCAGAATTTGCTCGAAAATCATCAAACGAGGTGGGCTATGCCTATTTTCAAGATTTTATTCCAAATAACGATTCAGACATTCGAATTATTGTAATTGATGGTAAAGCCTTTGGTTTAAAGCGCTTTGTGCGAGATAATGACTTTAGAGCCTCTGGGAGTGGTAATTTTGCTTGGAAGCGCGAATTATTTGATTTACGTTGTGTAGAAATATCATTCAATATTTCTAAAAAATTAGAGCTTCAGGTTGGAGCATTTGATTTCGTTTTTGATGAGCATAATAATCCATTAATCGTTGAGGTAAGTTATGGATTTGTTTCAGAAGTTTATGATCCTTGCGAAGGATTTTGGGACCAAAATTTAAATTGGCACGAAGGGTTGACCACAAAAGAGGATTGGATGGTTGATTTAATTCTTCAAACTAAAGAAGTTAAAAACTAAATATTCTGGCTTCTACTAATTACCATAAGTTAACTCAATCAAATCAAAATCTTGAATCGGACTTCGAGGCACTCAGGTCAATTGTTAAAGATTCAACTGTTGGTCATTTTGTTTGGGTTACGACGTTCCGTGACTTACGACCTGACGACCTTGTTGGCCTGCAACTCGATTACTTTAATAAGGTCTCATATACAAACATTTCGTTCAAAGAAAGACTTAAAAATTTCTTGGCGCCGTTGAAAATCATTCCTTATTTCTATAAAGGAGTTTTTCAAAAAGAAACGAACAATCTTAAAGGGAAAGCCTGGCTTTCTGCGCCTATTGAACTAAAAAAACACCGTTACAGGCAGATCTATTCTTTACTAACAAATACATTTTCAGTAGCTTATTTTCATCCCACGCATTATTTGGACGTAAAATCTAACGACCCGGGGGAAAATTTGAACTTTTGTGCTTATGCTAGATTTGGTGACCTAACCAATGCAATCATTATAGCGATTAAAGCGAAAATTCTAGCAAGGAAAATACCTAAGTCAAACTTGTTAAACTGCGTTATCTGCAATACGCCAATAACACATTACCTCAATATGGGTTTACGTCAAATTTGGGTGGAAAGAGCAATAAAAAATGCGAGACCGAAAGCAATATTTTTTACAACAGCAAACACTTATCCTCCCGCTAGGTTAATGTCGAGATTGGCAAAAAAATATGATGTTCCTTTTGTTCAGGTGGCTTGTAGGCCAATGTATACAAATACAAGAATGGAGGAAAGGTCTATTGCTATGGATCTTGATGAGATAAATGACGCGCGGATTGCAGATTACTGGGTGGTTTGGGATAAGTTTTCTTGTGACACTTTGTTAAATCAAAAAATCAACCGAAATCAAATTTTTACGGTAGGAAGTAAAATGATAGACGCCAAAAAAACGCGATTAAATAGCGATGTCATTTTGTTACTGACCCATTCAGAAGCGCTAAACGCTAGTTTTTTAGAATGTTGGATGGATTATTTGCAATCAAATCCCGTAAAATTTGCAATCAGAGAACATCCAATAAATAGATTGACCTCCCAACAATTATTATCTTTACAGCAGTTAGAATTTGAAAACATCACCTCCATAGCTCTAGATGATTTGGATTTAACCAACAAAATCGTCATCTCCATTAACTCGACTGCGCCAATTGAATTTATTTCCAGGGGAAGCGGTGTGATTTGGCTGAATTTTTTGAGCAATAATGAAGAGATTTTTCAAGAAATTACCAGCAAAATAGGCACAGTTTTTAATACGAAAGAAAAGTTCTTTTTAAATGCGCCAACAATTCTTAATTCAGGTATTGAACGCAATATAATTGCTGAAAGATGTAATCAAGCATATCAACAGTATTTTCGATGTGAAAATGAAATAGCTTTGCTTATAAACAAAATAGAAAACCATGCAAATACTTGACTGCACCCTTAGAGATGGTGGCTACTATACGAATTGGGATTTTAATAGGAATTTAGTTGATACCTATTTAAATTCAATGAATGACTTGCCAATTAATTATTTAGAAGTTGGTTATCGATCAATTCCTCTTGAAGGATATTTTGGTGAATATTTTTATTTACCACAATATGTAATGGAGCGCATAAGATTGATTTCTAATAAAAAGTTGGTTGTCATATTAAATGAAAAAGATATCAGACCAATACATTTAGGGAAAGTCCTAGGGCCATGTGTTGGATTAATCGATATGGTAAGAATTGCCATTGACCCAAAGGAGTTTCAGCGCGCATTAATACTTGCAGAAGCAGTTAAAAAAATGGGTTTTGAGGTAGGCTTCAATGTGATGTATATGTCAAAATGGAAAGCTGAAAAAGCCTTTTTAAACCTACTTCCTGAGGTCAAAGATATTTCAGATTATTTTTACATGGTAGACTCTTATGGTGGTGTTTATCCAACAGATGTAATAGAAACAATTGATATTGTTAGAGAGAAGGCTGGAGATATCCCTTTAGGTTTTCATGGTCACAATAATTTGGAATTAGCGCTCATCAATACTTTAACTGCTATTGATCATGGGTGTGCAATGGTGGATGCCACTATTACCGGTATGGGAAGAGGTGCGGGTAATGTGAAAACAGAACTCCTATTAACGGCTTTGAATGCAAAGTCTAACCTAGATTTCGAATTTAATCCGTTATCCAAGGTTGTAGATGGCTTTACAGAGCTCCAAAAGGAATATGAATGGGGCACCAATCTTCCTTATATGGTTTCTGGCGCCCACTCACTTCCTCAAAAAGATGTGATGGACTGGGTCGGGAAACGGTTTTATTCTTTTAATTCAATTATACGTGCTTTACAGAATCAGGCAAACGGTTTAAAGGATAATTTACAGTTGAATACGTTTGATGCACACAATTTATTACAGCGACCTGTTCTTTTTATTGGGGGCGGAGATTCAGTTAAGGAACATTACCAGGCAATCGAAAATTTTTTGTTAAGAAATCCAGATATTATATTGATACACTCTAGTTCTAAAAATGCAGGGCTATTCAAAGCGGTTAAAAACCTGCAGATCTTTTGTTTGTCAGGAAATGAGGGTTACCGCATGGAAAAAGAATTGGGAAGCGAACTCCCTGTGCAACTCATGGTCGTTTTACCCCCGTATCCAAGGAAAATGGGGACTTACGTTCCAGAACAGCTCATCCCTTATGCTTTCGAGTTGAGTCAAAATCGATTTGGTAAAGAATTTGTCGAGAATATTACATCTTCAGTTTTGGAACTCTCATTGCAAATACAACCAGAGAATTTATATTCGGTAGGTTACGATGGTTATAATGGTCAAATGAGTCAAATCCAGGCAGAGTTGTTTCACGAAAATAATTTATTATTTAAATCGATAGCAGCAGTTGAAATCGTGTCTTTAACTCCTACGCTTTATGACGGGCTTCAACACACATCGATCTATAAAATTTTATCATGATAAGTGTATTTTTACCCACTAGAAAAGGAAGTGAAAGGGTTATCAATAAGAACACTAGGGACTTCAATAATATTTCTGGAGGCTTGCTATTCTTGAAAATAAGTGAGTTGTTAAAAGCGGAGTTAATTGATGAAATTATTTTGTCAACCAATGATTCTCTATCTATAGAAATCGCTTCGAGATTTAATTCCTCCAAAATTATTATCGATGAAAGACCTGAAGAATTAGCTCAAAGTCATACGAGTCTTCTTGATTTAGTAGCGTATGTCCCCACTGTTTGTAAATATTCAAATATCCTTTGGACTCATGTCACCTCACCATTTATTGAGGCATCTGATTACGATAAAATGATTGAAACTTATTTTAATCAATTACAATTTGGCTATGATTCATTAATGACGGTAAAAGCAATTAAGAATTTCGTCTGGGATGAAACGCTCAAAGACATTGTCAATCGTGTAAATGACGAAAAATGGCCGCGAACACAGGATTTAAAAGTACTATTTGAAATAGATAGCGCAGCATTTATTAATTCAAAGGAAATATACTTGAGCGATAAAAATAGAATTGGTCAGAACCCTTATTTATATGAATTATCGGGTATTAAAGGTTTTGATATAGACTGGCAAGATGACTTTAATCTTGCCGAAAAGTTACACAACGCACTATCCTCGAAGTCATGAACAATCCAAAAGTAATTTTTTGGGATTTCGATGGGGTTATTTTAGATTCAAATCCAATCCGTGACTACGGATTTTTAAAATGTTTAGAGGAATATCCAAAAGAGGATGTTGATAAGTTAATGGCTTATCATCAAGCAAATGGCGGTTTCTCGCGATACGTAAAATTTAGGTATTTTTTTGAGGAAATTAGAGGTGAACAAATTACCGAAAAAGAGGTTGACGATTGGGCTCAACGATTTTCAAAAATTGTCTTAAATGAGTTAGTCAATCCACAATTACTGATTCAAGAGAACTTAAGTTACATAAAAGAAAATTACCAATCAATTCAAATGCATTTGGTATCTGGTTCTGATCAAAATGAGTTAAAATATGTGTGTTCTCAACTCGGCATAGATCATTATTTTCAATCAATTCATGGATCACCTAAGGCTAAGAAGCTTTGGGTTAAAGAGATAATGGAGTTGAATGAATATGAACCGAATGAATGTTTGTTAGTAGGTGATAGTGTGAATGATAAAGAGGCGGCGGAGTTT
>Ga0114968_10000044_pt1 | contig 109760 bp, 94 predicted proteins | sample M_130807_EF_Meta_FD_87020 | JGI IMG/M metagenome (GOLD analysis project Ga0114968, IMG submission 87020) | Freshwater microbial communities from Lake Montjoie, Canada to study carbon cycling - M_130807_EF_MetaG | ecosystem: Environmental > Aquatic > Freshwater > Lake | place: Lake Montjoie... | reverse complement strand
CCCATTTCGAACAGAGAAGTTAAGCCTGCTTGCGCTGATGGTACTGCGGTTTTGATCGTGGGAGAGTAAGTCGATGCCGATTTTAAAAGCCTCACAGTATTGTGGGGCTTTTTTTTTGAGGTATTTTTCTTGAACGGATTTCTCATGAAGGGTTTTTCTTACATTGATTATCTTGAATCATCTTTCTTGTAGAATAAATCTTACATTGATAACCTTGAATGGTTTTTCTTTAAGGGTACTTCTTGAAGGGATTATGATTGAAATATGGTTCTTACATTGATTATCTTGAAGTATTATCCTGGAGTATTATCTTGAAAGGAATTTTCTGGTGCGGAATGTTGCATCGCCAAGTTCAATATTAAGTATATGATGTAACCAAGTTCCTACTTGAGTAAAATCATATCCCTATTTCATTTTAGATATAATTACCTAGTATTCAACATGTTCTAGTATTTCTTGCACAAAAAAAAGAGTAAGAACCAAGGCTCTACTCTTTTAAGATTTGTGTAAGTGTCTGAACTAACTCAGTTATTGAGTTTTGGAGTCTTCAAACGATTATTGCCCTTTACCAATGGCAAATACCGTCGGTATTTTAGACAGGTCATATGCTTTTTCGCGCCAGTCTATAACCGTCATGGTTCTGATAGATTGTGAAGGCAAGGTGAGGTTAGAGGCAATACATAGTTCCGTTAAATCTCCAACCTCGTTTAGTAGGTCTTCTAATACATTCATATTTCTAAACGGTGTATCCATGAAAAGGTGGGTTGTACCGTTCCTTTTCGTGTCCATTTCAAAATCGCGGAGTTTTTTTATGCGTTCTTTTCGTTCTTTCGGCAAGTATCCGTGGAACGTAAAGTGCTGCCCATTGAAACCGCTGCCAATAAGGGCTAGTAAGATAGATGAGGGCCCCACGAGCGGCTTGACTTGAATGGATTGCGTATGTGCTAAATGAACAAGAGCTGCACCTGGATCTGCAATTCCTGGGCAACCTGCCTCAGAAATGATACCTACGTCAATTCCTTTGATTAAAAACATCAGTAAATCCATGAGCTCAGATTCTTTAGTGTTTTTATTTAGAATTCTGAAAGTGCAGTCGTCGATGGGGAAATTGCGATCCATTTTTCGCAAAAGGCGACGTGCGCTTTTGATCTCTTCCACAGCAAATACGCGCAGTTGAGTGGCTTGTTGGATCACTTCTTGTGGAATGATATCTGCGGTGCTTTCTCCGCCTAATGTATTAGGAATAAGGAGTATAGCTCCTTTTTGATTAATGCTCATGAAATAGTTTTTGGATGAGGGCGTCGGTAGCTTTGTCTACTAATTGGTAAACCGCTTCGAAGTCTTCAGATGTGCCGTAATAGGGGTCAGGTACCTCTAGTTGTTGGTCAGGAAATAAATAGTCCAGCAAAAAATTGACCTTTTTTTCGTCTTCTTTAGATGGCGCAAGCTTGAGTACGTTGCGCTGGTTTGAATGATCCATGACCAAGACGTGGTCAAAGTTGTGAAAGTCATTGGATGTAAATTGTCTGGCCCGAAGAAATTCAAGGGCTGTACCATGCTTTGCTGCAGTTCGGATCATGCGTGCGTCTGGAGCTTTGCCGATATGGTAATTGGCCGTGCCGGCAGAATCTACGATGGCATCTAATTTTTGCGCGTTGATTTTACGTAAAAGTAAACCGTCTGCAAGTGGTGAGCGGCAGATGTTGCCGAGACAAACCATGAGTATGCGCTTGGCCAATTCGAACTTATTGGATGGTCAGTTTCTTCTCGAGTTCTTCGAGGTAATGACGGAATTGTTTGTCAGTTTCTGAAAGATTGACAACTGTACGACATGCATGAAGTACTGTTGCGTGGTCTTTACCACCGCAGTGCGCTCCAATACTGGCCAAAGATGATTTGGTCATTTTTTTGGAGAAATACATCGAAATTTGACGTGCTTGAACTACTTCGCGTTTGCGGGTTTTAGACTTGAGCATTTCGATTGGTAGATCAAAGTAATCGCAGACCACTTTTTGAATGTATTCGATAGAGACTTCACGGGCAGTGCTGCGGACAAATTTGTCCACCATTTGCTTGGCAAGATCTAGGGTGATGGCTTTTTTGTTCAGTGACGCTTGTGCAAGAAGGGTGTTGAGTGCGCCTTCAATTTCACGAACGTTGGTGTTGATAGAATAGGCCAAGTACTCCACGACTTCACGTGGCAGTTCGATGCCGCTACCGTACATTTTCTTTTCGAGAATTGCGATGCGTGTTTCGAGGTCTGGCGTACCGAGGTCGGCAGAAAGGCCCCATTTGAAACGAGAAAGTAAGCGTTGCTCCATTCCTTGCATCTCGACAGGTGCTTTGTCTGAGGTAAGGACGATTTGCTTGCCATTTTGGTGTAGGTGATTGAATATACTAAAGAATACATCTTGTGTACGTTCTTTGCCTGCGAAAAATTGGACGTCGTCAATAATCAAGACATCGATCATTTGATAGAAGTGAACGAAGTCGTTGGTGGTTTGATTTTTAATGGCGTCTATGAATTGGTGTGCAAATTTTTCTGATTGCACATACAATACGGTTTTGTTTGGAAAGCGCTCTTTGATGGAAATACCTATGGCGTGCGCTAAGTGGGTTTTGCCCAAGCCAACTCCTCCGTAGAGAAGCAAAGGATTGAAGGCGGTGCCACCTGGTTTGTTAGAAACTGCAAAACCGGAAGCTCTTGCCAAACGGTTGCATTCTCCTTCAATGAAGTTTTCAAAAGTAAAGTTAGGAATCAGGTTGGATTCGATGTTTACTTTCTTAAGACCAGGAATGACAAACGGATTTCGAATTTGCTTTTCGTCTACATTGATAGGCATGTTGACGGGTGCATTTTTTAAATTGCTTGAATTGTTGGTCGGGAGTTTGACTGTGTAAGGGCTGCGTGATTGGGTGTTGTTTTCCATCACGATACTGTATTCGAGCGTACCTTCTTGCCCAAGTTCTTTTTTGATGACCTTGCGCAAAAGCGTAATATAGTGCTGCTCGAGCCACTCATAGAAAAAATGCGAAGGCACTTGGATCGTAAGCACCGAACCCTCCAATTTGACAGGTACGATTGGCTCAAACCAAGTTTTAAAAGCCTGCAATGATATGTTATCTTTGATAACAATTAGGCAAGACTCCCATGCACTTTCGTGGCTAGTATTCATAGTTTTGTAGGTTGTTCTCGTTGTTTGTAAATAATCGTGAAGCCACGAAATTTGCTTGAAATAATGAGAGAACAAATATTCTCATAAAAAAGTTAAAAAAAAAGTGTCAAGGGTATTGCTTATTAAAAAAAAAAGACTTGTCAGTAATATTTATTTAATACATGCTTAAATCTCCAAGAGCTTGGTAAATTTACGATAGGCCAAAAGAACTCACAAGAAATTAGGTATAAAAAACAGTAGTATGCAAGATAACTTACACTTGACTCATTTGCAGTTTTCAACAAATATCAGGGTGCGTTATGCAGAAACAGATCAAATGGGATATTGTTATTATGGCAATTATGCGAGCTACTTTGAAGTCGCTCGGGTAGAGGCACTGCGCCAGCGTGGGATCTCTTACAAAGAACTCGAGCAAAAAGGAATTTTACTTCCTGTAAAGAAACTAGAAATCACCTATCATCAGCCTGCCAAATACGATGATTTATTAGAAATCCGAACACAAATTGTACAACTTGAAGGCGTGCGCATTGGGTTTAAATACAAAACCTATAATGAAGCGGGGGTTTTACTCAATGAGGCTTACACTTTATTGGTATTTGTAAGCGCCGAGAACCAAAAGCCTATTCCAATTCCATTAGCAATTTTTGAACAGTTAAGTTAAAAAATATGAGTGCATTTGAATTTCAACTATTTGACCCCAAACTTAATCAACTTTCTTTTCAGACCAGAAAAGGAGAAACACGTGTTGGCGAACACCTCAGTCAACAGGTGTTGGCGACGGCAAAATATGTCCTGCTTGGCGTGAGTGAAAACGCTGGCCCTCAGGCAAATCTTGGAAGGCAGGGCAGTGAAAACGCTTTTAAAGCTTTTGCAAAGGTCTTTTTCAACTCCCAGCATTACGAGGGCTCGCCTACAGATCAATTGGCATATTTAGGGCTTATTCAGCAAGTAAAGCAAGCTTCAGACCAAACCGAGGCAACAGCTTTTGTAGAGGAACTCGATGCATTATTGTTGGCTACCTTAAACAAATATATTGGCGCAGGTCAGATTCCGATTGTAGTTGGTGGTGGGCACAACAACGCCCTAGCCCTCATGCGTTGGGCTGCAAAGAGGGGAGCTTTAAGCGTGGTGAACATCGATGCCCATGCAGACTTGCGTCCTACCGACCAGCGCCACAGCGGCAATTCCTTTTCTTTTGCTTTGCAAGAAGCGCTTTTGGTGCAATACGGTGTATTCGGCTTGCATGAAGCCTTCAATAATTCATTTATTCGTTCCCAACTGACTTTACCTCAGGTAACACATCGATTTTTTGTGGATTACCTAGAAGGACCACAGCAACTTCAAGAAGATGTTTTGAGTTTTGTTCAGCAACAGCAGCATGCAGTGGGCTTAGAAATTGATATGGATGCTATTGCTTTGATGCCAAGTTCGGCTTTCAGCCCTTCCGGCTGGCAACTCGATCAAATGCGCGCGCTCTTGCTCAAATTGGGTCAAGTCCGTCCTCAAATAGCTTATTTGAACTTGACAGAAGCTGCGCCTAATGATGAGAAGGAAGATTTAGTTGTGGGAAAGGCGCTTACTTATTTGGTGCGCGATTTCTTGCGCTCGCAAAAATTGGGCTCAATTCGTTAAAAGGAGCCCGCTGAAGCAAAAAAAAGAGGCTCCGAAAAGCCTCTTTAAATCAACCTGTAGCATAGTTAATTTGGATATGTCCGCTTACGCAAGACCTCCCGAAAGGTTACACTCAATTAACACTTGAGTCTTGAAAAAGTTATTGGAACGCTGCGGCGAATGTCTGCTCAGCGTCTAATTTTGTCTGGAATGGATGCACAGACAACTATACAAGCTTTGGTTCGCCTGATAGATGACCCCGATGAAATGGTTTTTCAGCAGGTTAGAGACGAGCTCATGAAGTTTGGTTCTCAGGTTTTGCCCGTACTAGAGCAATCTTGGGAGCAAGATTATTATGGCTTGTTATTTCAGGACCGCGTAGAAAACCTCATTCACGACATCCAATTTGAAAATGTTAAAAGTCAGCTCAGTGCATGGCTGCAGTCGCCAGACAAAGACTTGCTCGAAGGGGCAATTATCATTGCGAAGTATCAATACCCAGGCATGGACGAAGGGCTTCTACATGAGCGCATTCAGGCCATTCGTCGCGACATCTGGCTAGAGCTCAATGACAATCAGACAGCATTTGAACAAGTCAAAATCTTCAACCGCATCTTCTTCGGAATGCATCGTTTTAGAGGAGACAGCCAAAATTACCACACGCCAGCGCATTCCTACCTGAATACTGTGTTGGAAAGCCGTAAAGGCAATCCCTTGAGTCTTTGTATCATTTATAGCATCATTGCGCAATCGCTTGATCTACCTATTTATGGGGTTAATTTGCCTAATCATTTTGTGTTGGCCTACATGGATAGCAAGCATTCATCCTTTGGTTTGCAGCAAGCAGACGACTACGGTGTACTGTTTTATATCAATGCGTTCGCAAAGGGCAGTATTTTTGATGCCAATGAAATCAAAGAATTCATCAAAGGGATTCATTTGCAACCAGATAGAAGTCATTTTGAGCCCTGTTCGAATTCCGCAATTCTCAAAAGAATGCTCTCGAACTTGATCTATGCGTTTCAGCAGGTTGGTTCTGCCCAAAAAGTTGCCGAATTACAAGCTTTAAGGAACCTGATCCCTTAAGTCAATTGCACTTTTCTTCGTATTTTTGACTAAAACAAATTCATGTCAAGCCGATATCAAGTTGCGGAGCGTTTCATGCGTTACGTCCAAATAGACACCACCTCAGACCCCAACTCCAGTACTTTTCCTTCTACTTCCAAGCAGCGCGACCTCGCTTTGGTATTATTTGAAGAATTGAAAGCACTAGGCCTTCAAGATGTAGAAATAGACGAATGGTCTTATGTTTTTGCCACCATTCCATCAAATGTTTCACAGCCTTTACCCACAATTTGTTTTTGCTCACATATGGACACCGCCCCAGATTGCAGCGGAACCAACGTCAAACCTATTTTACATACCAATTATACCGGTGCGCCAATTATTTTGCCCGACGACGCAAGTCAGGTTTTGCGCACCGAAGACCACCCTTATTTACTCCAAAAAATTGGCGATGATCTCATTACAGCCAGCGGACAAACACTGCTGGGCGCCGACGACAAAGCAGGCGTAGCCATCATTATGGAACTTGCGGCCTACCTCATGGCGCATCCGGAAGTGCCACACGGCCCTATTCGCATTTTGTTTACGCCAGACGAAGAAGTCGGCAGAGGAGTAGAGCAGCTCGACATGCAAAAGCTCAACGCCCACTTTGGTTATACCCTAGACGGCGGCCCACTTGGCGACATCGAAGACGAAACCTTTTCTGCCGATGCCGCTACACTTACTTTTCATGGCGTCAGTGCGCATCCCGGCTATGCCAAGGGCAAAATGGTCAACGCCATCAAATTGGCTTGCGCATTTGTAGACGCCCTTCCCAAAACAAATTGGTCTCCCGAGACCACCTCTCACCGCGATGGCTTTGTGCACCCCACAGCCATCGAAGGCGGCTTAGAAAAAGCAAGCGTTCAGCTCATTCTGCGCGACCACGACACCACCCTCATGGAAAGCTATCCACAAAAACTAGAGGAGTTGGCAGCACAAGTGGTGGGGGCTCATCGAGGTGCGCGTTACGAAATCAAAGTACAGGAACAGTACCGCAACATGAAAGAAATCCTAAAAGACGTTCCGTTTGTCGCGGATTACGCCGAAGAGGCGATGCGCAAGGCCGGCTTACAGCCCAAGCGTGCCATTATCCGCGGCGGCACCGACGGCTCTAGGCTCTCTTTTATGGGCTTGCCTTGTCCGAATATCTTTACCGGCGAAATGGCCATTCATTCCAAGCTCGAATACGTCAGCGTGCAAGACATGGAAAAAGCCATCGACACCCTCGTTGAACTCGTTCAAATCTGGAAAAACCATCCATGGACGCAAGCTTAATCATCAAGGACATACTGGCAAAGAAGTTTGCTCCGCTGTATTTTTTACACGGAGAAGAAACTTATTACATCGACTTGATTTCCGATGCCCTGCAAAAAAATGCCTTAGAAGAACACGAGCGCGATTTCAACCAGACCATACTTTACGGAAAAGACGCAGATTCTTTGGCCCTGCAGAGTGAGCTCAAATCCTATCCCATGATGGCTGAGCGCCGTTTGGTGATCCTCAAAGAAGCCCAAGACTTCAAGCAAATAGATGCCCTCGAGGCTTACGCAGAAACGCCAAGTCTGACGACCATTTTTGTGGTCTGCTACAAATACAAAACCTTTGATGCCCGCAAAAAGCTCCTCAAGCACTTTGCTAAAAACGGTCTCATTTTTAAGTCGGACAAAATCCGAGACTACCAACTCCCGGACTGGATTGCTAAATATGTTAGGGGTTTAGGCATGCAAATCAACGGCAAAGCCACCATGCTCTTAGCCGAGTTTTTAGGTGCAGACCTCGGCCGAATCGCCAATGAAATTGAAAAATTGCGCATTGTGCTCGGTGCCAACACCGCCATCACCGAGCAGCACATTGAGCAGCACATCGGCATTTCCAAAGACTACAACATTTTTGAATTGGTCAATGCCATTGCCCAAAAACAAGCCGACAAAGCCTTTAAAATTGTCCAGTATTTTGAATACAACCCAAAAGCGGGTGAGTTGGTTGTCATTGTGCCTGCCCTTTTTAAATTGTTCTCGCAACTCATGCGGGTGCACTTCACCACCAACAAGAGCAGAGAAGCCATTGCGAGCAGTGTGGGTGTGCATCCGTTTGTGGCAGGCGAGTTACTGGCCAATCGCCAAAACTACGACCCCAAAAAAATTGCAGCCATCATTGCCCTACTCCACGAATACGACCTCAAAGCCAAAGGTGTTGGAAATAGCCAAATGAATAGCGCCGAATTGCTCAAAGAAATGGTTTTTCAAATCCTCTACGCATGAGTGTATTTTATGCGCCAAGTCTGCAAAATGAGCAAACGCACTACCAACTCAGTGAGGAAGAATCCAAGCATTGCATCCGTGTCTTGCGCATGCAAGAAGGTGCTGCTATCCAATTAGTCAATGGTCGAGGTTTAGAAGCCCGTGCGCTGCTCCAAGATGCGCATCCCAAGCGCTGCATGCTGCAAATAACTGCCGTTGTGCAACACGACCCCACGCCAGAAATACATATAGCCATGGCGCCCACCAAAAACATGGACCGCATTGAGTGGTTTTTGGAAAAAGCAACCGAGCTTGGCCTCACCAAACTTACTTTATTGAACTGCGAACACAACGAACGCAAGCAGGTCAATACAGAACGCTTAGAGAAAATCGCGGTGGCTGCCATGAAGCAATCCAAGAGATATTATTTGCCAGTTATTGAACCCATGCAGCGCTTCTCAGATTACATTTCAGCACAGCCCAAAGGCTATTTTGGCCATTGTGCAGACGGCCCAAAAATTAAAATGAGCAATCTTGTTGCTGGGAAGCCATTTTTAATAGGCCCAGAAGGAGATTTTTCGGAGCAAGAAATCGCGTTAGCCATCAAATCGGGTTATGAAGCCGTAGATATGAGTGCATTTAGATTGCGCACCGAAACAGCAGCTTTGTTGGCCACCACCGCACTACTTCCGTAGCAATAAGATCTTATTGTTTGCTGTAATGATAGACCTCAAAAGCTGCCTCGTGCTTGTCGTCGCTGCCTTGTGCAAATAGCAGCGTTTTTTGGTACAGCTCAGTAGCAAATTCAGGAAAAAAGGTGTCGGCACCGTAGACTTTCTCGATGTGCGTGAGGTAGAGGTCTTGTACCTTACCGCTTTCTAGCGCAAGCGCGTAAATTTGCGCACCACCAATAATAAAAGCTTTCTGGCCTTCTTCCAATTGCAATTGTTCTAGGCATGCTGCTAAAGAGTCAAAAACCAAGCAACCGGGTGCTTCAAAACCAGGTTGTCTGCTTAAAATGACATTCTTGCGGCCGGGCAGCGGCCTGTATTTTTCGGGGATGGAATCGTAGTTTTTGCGTCCCATGATCACGACATGTCCTTTGGTGGTGTCTTTGAAGAACTGCATGTCTGCAGGCAGGTTCCACATCAGGTCGTTGTTTTTGCCGATGCCGTTTGCTGCATCGAGCGCTGCAATCATGGAGAGGGAGTTAATCATATCGCTACGGCAGCTTTAATGTGTGGGTGAGGATCGTAATTGAGCAACTCAAAATCTTCGTACTTGAAGTCAAACAGGTTGCTTACCTCAGGATTGATGCGCATAGTAGGCAAAGGCCTGAACTCGCGGCTGAGTTGCAGTTGGGTTTGTTCGATGTGGTTGCTGTACAAATGCGCATCGCCAAGCGTGTGGACGAAATCTCCGGGCTGTAGGCCACAAACTTGCGCCATCATCATGGTGAGCAAGGCGTAAGAGGCAATATTGAAAGGCACGCCCAAAAAGGTGTCGGCACTGCGCTGATACAACTGACAGCTCAATTTGCCATCGGCAACGTAGAATTGAAAAAAGGCATGACACGGCGGCAATTTCATTTGTGGAATTTCGCCGACATTCCAGGCCGAGACAATGATGCGACGGGAGTCTGGGTTGTGCTTGATTTGCTCAATGACTTGTTGGATCTGATCGATGTGCTCACCGCTCGCGGTAGGCCAACTGCGCCATTGCGAACCGTAAACTGGACCTAATTCGCCGTTTTCATCGGCCCATTCGTCCCAGATGCTCACGCCGTTTTCTTTGAGGTATGCAATATTGGTTTCTCCCTTCAAAAACCACAATAATTCGTGGATAATGGAGCGCAAGTGTAATTTTTTGGTCGTGACGCACGGAAATCCTTCGGAGAGGTCAAAACGCATTTGGTATCCAAACACAGAAATGGTGCCCGTTCCGGTGCGGTCTTCTTTTTGAACGCCGTGTTCGAGGATGTGCGAAAGGAGGTCGTGGTATTGTTTCATGGACAAAAACTTGCTTGACTACGAAAATAGTAATTATTTTAGCCCTATGTTGAGATTCTTTTCGTTGATCTTAGTTGTATTTGCCACTACAATTTCCGTAGTTGGGCAAAGCAAACCCATCAAACGCAAATACCGCGGTGTTTACGACGGTCAGATACCTGCCTATGAAGTGCGCATGGGTCAAGACGTTTTTTCAGTGAGGCCAACAACATTGCGTATCTTGCTCGACCGCGATAGCCTATTTTTAGAAATCGGAACGTACCGGTATGCGTCAGGTTATGCTACAGAAAAAAAAGAAAAGCAATTCATCCTTAGCGCCCAGCGCGAACAATCTGGTATCCCAGAGCAATTGATTTTGGATCCGAAGACAAAAACGATGATCCGAAAAGGGCTCTATCCACAACCCGATGCCATTTTAACACGTTCCGGAAAGTTACCGCGCAGGTAGCCACAAACTGAAAGTGGTTCCTTTATCAGTGATGCTTTTGGCGTCAATTTTGCCGTTGTGCGCATCTACAATCAGTTTGACATAATACAAGCCCAAGCCAAAACCCTTGACGTCGTGGACGTTTCCGGTAGGCACCCGATAAAATTTATCGAAAATCAGGCGTAGGTTTTCCTTTTTGATACCGATGCCGTTGTCTTGGATCTCGATCCTGTATCCATCTTTTTCTGCCCTGACCACTACTTGAATCTGTGGTGTTACTTTGCAATATTTAACCGCGTTGTCTACGAGGTTGAAGAGCACGTTGGTGAGGTGAACAGGGTCTGCATTGAGTGTCGCTGTTTCTATTTCTTTGACGATGGTGAATTGCCCGCCGCCCGTGGCCTGATTGAAGTCAAAGTTTTCTTTGACGTCGTTGAGGATGTTGTAAAGCGAGACCGTTTCTTTGTTCAGACTCACTTTGTCTTTGTCTAGTTTGGCAATATTGAGCACACGCTCCACTTGTTGCTCGAGTCTTTTGTTTTCTTTGTAAATGATGCTGGCATATTTGCGCATCCGTTCTGCGTCTGCGTTGTCTTCTAGGCGCAAGAGTAGTTCGCTGGAAAGGCTGATGGTAGAAATAGGCGTCTTGAGCTCGTGGGTCATGTTATTAATGAAGTCGTTCTTGACCTCAGATAAGCGTTTTTGACGGATGATGATTCCCATACTAAAGGCAAAAAACACCACCACAAATACCACAACAATGAGCAAATAAACCAAAGGAGAGAAACTTGAAGCCGCTTCAATTTTGTCGAGCTTGAGATTCGGGAAATACACCGTAAAATAGTGGCCGTCTTTGGTCAGGTTGAGGCTTTCGGGCGTTATGCCGTTGGTTTTTTGCGCTTTTTTTGCGTAAATGGAGTCGCTGTCAAAGGTATACAAGCCTGAGAGTGCAATAGAGTCTGTGAAGCAATCGTAGATGCCAAATAAGAAATCTTGCTGGATGTCTTGTAGATAGAACTCTTTTTTGAGGAGGGTCTCTAGGTAAAACGGCTGTATTTCATCGCTGACATCGACGGTATAGTGCTGGTAACTTACCTGTTTAATGGCACCATATACGGCACTCGGGTCTTCGATTTGATTGACAGATATAAGGACATTCCGCAGCGCAGCTCTGGCTTGTTGCGCAAATTCGCGCAAGTTCAGGCTGTCTTCACGCTGCTGAATATTGATGTACTCCTGTTGCAACTGACGGGTATTTTGTATCCAGACAAACTGAACCGTAAGAATGCTCAGAATGGAAATAATACCCAGAATGGCAACCGCATTAACCGCCTTGTTTTTCATCGATTAAAAGCCATTCACGCCGTTAACGGTTGTGTATTTCAATACATTTTTCTTTTCTGGGTGAATGCGCGCAAATGCAGATTGTACCGCGAGGGTACCTTCGTGAAAGCCACACAAGATCAGTTTGAGTTTGTTCTCGTAGGTATTGACATCGCCAATTGCATAAATTCCGGGAATGTTCGTAGAGTAGTCGAGCGTATTGACTTTGATGGCGCTTTTTTCAATTTCCAAGCCCCAATCGCCGATAGGCCCTAAGCTTGGCTTGAGTCCAAACAACGGAATAAAGTGGTCGGCTGCAATGCTGCGTTCGCCGTCTTTTTGATGTGTCACAAGCACGTGCTCGAGGCGGTCTGTACCCTGAAGGCCCGTTACTTCAGCCTCTGTAACCAAATCGATTTCCCCGCTTTCTGCCATGTCAATGACCCGCTGAACAGAATCGAGGTGGCCGCGGAAAGAACTGCTGCGGTGTACCAAAACAACACGCTTGGCGATTTTTCTTTCGGCGAGGTAAATAGACCAGTCTAGTGCGGAGTCGCCGCCGCCTGCAATGACGCATACTTTATCTTGATAGATTTCAGGGTTGCGAATAATGTATTCAACGCCTTTGTCTTCGAAGTCGGTGATATTGGCAATAGGTGGTTTACGAGGTTCAAAAACGCCGAGTCCGCCGGCAATCATGACAATTGGTGCACGGTGTGCGGTGCCTCTTACGGTAGTGACGATAAATTGCCCTTCTTCATCTTTGTCTATGGTCATGGCAGCCTCACCAAGTGTAAAACCTGGCTTAAATGGCGCCGCTTGGGCCATGAGGTTGTCGATGAGTTCGCCCGCCAAAACGGACGGAAAGCCCGGGATGTCGTAAATCGGTTTTTTAGGATAGATTTCTGAACACTGCCCACCAGGTTGCGGTAAGGAATCGATCAAGTGGCAGCGCAATTTGAGTAAGCCGGCTTCAAAAACTGTAAATAAGCCAACAGGGCCTGCACCAATAATGATAATATCTGTCTGGATCATGTGGGTAATCGATTAATAGGGAGGAAATATGGGTTTGTTTTGTAAAATGTCTTCGATGCGCTGCATAACTTCTGGCGTAAGGAGCTCTTGTGCGCTCAAGGCTTGCATGTTCTCTTCTAATTGGTGGAGCTTGCTTGCCCCAAGAATAACCGTAGAAACATTTGGATTTTTCAAGCACCATGCCAAGCTCATAACTGGCAAGCTCAGACCGAGTTCTTTGGAGAGTTCGGTGAGTTCCAATACGGCTTGAATGCGTTCAATAGTCAGATTTTTTTCTTTGAGCCATTCTAAACCTTCCATGCCGAGGCGTGTTCCGTTGGGGAATTCAAAGTTATATTTACCACTTAAAACACCACTGGCTAATGGAGACCAAATAGTGGTACCAAGGCCAACGGTCTTGTAGATTTGAGAAAACTCAAGTTCTACTTTTTCGCGGGTGAACATATTGTATTCCGGTTGCTCTACTACTGGGCCGATCAAATGGTTTTGTTTGGCAAAGAGGTGTGCCTCCATGATTTCTTGTGCAGACCACTCAGAGGTTCCCCAATACAAGATTTTGCCTTGCATGATGAGTTGGTGCATGGTCCAGACGGTTTCTTCGATGGGTGTTTTTTTGTCTGGGCGGTGGCAGTAGTATAAATCGAGGTAGTCGAGCTGAAAGCGTTTGAGGGCTTGTTCACAGGCTTCTACCAAGTGCTTGCGGCTGAGGCCTTTTTGTGTGGGCCACTCACCACCTGTTCCAAAAAATGCTTTGCTACTGACAATATAAGAGTCTCTAGACCAATGTTTTTTCTTGAGGATAGCGCCCATGACTTCCTCGCTCTTGCCGCGGGCATAAATTTCTGCGTTGTCAAAGAAGTTGATGCCTTGTGCGTAGGCGTAGTCCATGAGGGCTTCGGCGGTGTCGTCGCTGATTTGTTTGCCAAAAGTAAGCCAAGACCCGAGAGATAGCCGACTAACTTGCAAGCCGCTTTTTCCTAAATTATTGTACTGCATTTCCATAGTTTGTTGTTGCTGTTTTTCTTAGTTTGTGTTTCCAAATGCCGTTGGCGAGCACTACTGATAAAATCATTGCTGCGCCCCAATAAAACGAAGTTTGGAGTAATTTGTGCTCTTGAAGCAGCACAATTGCTAAAATAATGGTGTAAATCGGTTCTAAATTAATGCTCAAAGATACGCTAAATGCGCCGAGCCGCTTGACAATTTCTATTGTCGCTAAAAAAGCAAAAGAGGTACAGAGAATTCCTAGAAACAAAAGCCAGTAGAAGTCGGTTTGTGTCATTTGAAATAAATTGAGGCTCATTTTACCTTGGAAGACAAAATACGCGCTGAGCGCAATAAAACCTGTTGAAAGTTCGGTAAAACTGAGGGCAGCGGTGTCGGCTTGCTGCGCGAGTTTGCCATTGGCCACAGAGAAAATGCCTGCACACAGCGCTGATACCAAGCCAATCAAGACCGCTTTTTGCTCCTCTCCTTTGAAATCGTGGGCCACAAAATAAATACCCCCAATCACGAGCAAGCCCATGGCAAATTCAATCCAAGAAAAGCGCTTGCGCATGATCAGTGGCTCGAGCCACGTAACGTGCAGGGTAGTGGTAGACAAGCAAAGGATGCCGAGCGAGGCCGTCGAGAGCTGAATAGAGGTATAAAAGGTCAGCCAGTGCAAAGCAACAACCAAGCCAACTAAAATACTCCAAATGAGTGTGCTGCCTTTAGGTAAGGTCAATCTTTTTTTGAGCAGCATATAGATGCCCAGTGCCACAGCAGCAATCCAGAGCCGGTGCCACACAATGAGCAGGGCGTCAAGATGAATGAGTTTGCCCAGAATACCGGTAAAGCCCCACATGAAAATGATGAGGTGCAGCAAGAAATGATAGCGGTATTGTTGGAACAAAGCGACTTAACGTTTTTTAGACCATTCGTCTATCGATTTTTGGTTGGCGAGCACATACGCGTCGTCGCCATCTGCTTTGGCTGCTTCCATTGAGACCTTGGCTGTTTCGATTGCGCTTTTGTAGTCGCCGTTGGCCGCCTGAAGTTGTGCTTTGAGGCGCGTCATCCAGTAGGCAGATGGACCGCGAAGTTCGACTGCTTTGGTAGACCACTCGAGTGCTTTTTTGAGGTCGAGGTTTTCGTTGAAGTAGTAGGTAGCTGCTTGGTGGTAATCATTGGCGCTTGGGCCAGCCATCGTTTTGTCGATGCTCGCGAGTACCTTTGCTTTGGTATTGAGGCTAAATGGAATGCTCACTTTGGTATGATCCCAACTGACCACAATTTTGGCACCGTTGTTTTGTAAATCATCTAGTTGGATGCTCAAGTTTTCTGTCATGTCTTTGGAGACAACAGCTGGCGCACTCACCGTTAAAGCAACCTTTGTGTCTTCCCATTTTTCTGGTAGCCCCCAGTTGCTGTAGTCTGTGTAGAAATAAAATTCCCAAGTGCTTTGCCCTGGCTTAGCGAAAAGGGCGTAAGTACCTGCTTTGAGTGTGTCTTTGCCAAAAATGAGTGCCTCGCTGGTCGTGATTTTAGTGTTTTCATTTGCTCCTAAGCGCCATGTTTGGCCATAAGGAATGAGCTCGCCAAAAATGACGCGACCCTTTGCACCTGGACGCCCGTACTCAATTTGGATATCAGCTAAGCCTACTTTTTGCTGCACTTTGGCAGCTGGGCTAGCTTTTGGCGTTAAAACTTGAGCAGTGAGGCTTGCGCTGAAGCCAATGGCGAGGATAAATAGTAGTTTTTTCATGAGGTTTTATTTTTTAAACAAGCTGCCCGGCGGTATGTTCACAGGCAAAGAAAGTTCCCAATTGGGTCTGATTTTGATTTTTTCTGGGTAATAGTAAATAGGCTCAGCGCGCATTTTGCGCTCTAGGTCAATAGCGTCCCATTTGAAGTTGTCATTGAGGTCTGAAACAATTCTGAGTGTGTACAGCCCGGCTTGTAGAGAGTCTATGTTGACGGTTTGTTTGTCTACTGCTATTGCTTCTTTCAGTACTTCTCCGATATAAATCTCTGCCAAAAGATGGGGGAGTAGCGTATCGAATTGCAAAACGAGCGTACTCAAGGGATTTGCGATTACAGCTGAATCTTTTGCGGCAACGGAAGGCAATTCTTTGGGTGCTGGTTTGGACAAGAAAAACGCAAGGGTATCTGCTTGAATTTGACGCAATACGACAGGTTCAAACAACAGATCTTGGCTTTCGGTGGGCCCACAAGCACCGTCCTGATTTTCATCGATGTAGGCTTTGAGATAGTAAGTACCATCTTTTAAGCCTTTGAGTTGCAGTGCACCTTGCGGATCAAAGCGACCAATGTAGCGCGCGGTGCGGCTGGTGTCGGTTTGGTACAAACCGAGGTAGGTGTTGCTTGGCTTGTTGTTGGGGATCCATTCTTTGGCCCGGGCATTTAAGACCAATGAATCGAGAGTAGGGCCGGTAGAGAAGGTCCAGGTCATGAGCGAGTCATTGCCTTCTGTGAGGTCTTTAATGCCGTTGCTCAGGAGCGTATAGGTGGTTTGGGCTTGTAACGGATCGAGAAAGAGAATGTGCAGGGTTTTGCCTTTGAGCTCGTATTGCAAGCGACTGTCGGCAGGCATGAGTTGGATGCGCTGTTGGGGCTGATCTAGTTTGATGAATTCGTCAAAAACGAGCAGCTGTTCGCTTGTGGTGACGTTGCGTTGTTTGTCTGAAATGGACTCAGACACTACTTTTGGCGCAGCCTCATCTGTTGGGCCTCCGGTAATAGTGCCCACTTGCGCACAAGCGCAAAGTAACAGCAGCCCTACAAATACCCAGCGAACCATGTCATTAATTTTTCGATTTCGACTTGATCTGTCTGATCGAAGTCGGCGAGTGTTGTGCTGTCGATGTCTAAGACACCCCAAACTTTTTGGTCCTTGAAGACCGGAACAACCAACTCGCTTTTAGAAAGCGCGCTGCAGGCAATATGCCCCGGGAATGCTTCAACATCGGCAACAAGCTGGCTTTTTTGCTCGGCCCAAGCAGTGCCACAAACTCCTTTTCCGTACTGAATGCGCGTGCAGGCGATTGGCCCCTGAAAGGGTCCTAACACGAGTTGCTCTTCTCTTACCACATAAAAACCGATCCAAAACCAGCCAAAAGCTGCTTTCAAGGCCGCACAAAAATTAGCCATATTGGCTACCGCATCGGTTTCTGAGCCAATAAGGGCCTCTAGCTGAGGACGCAGCTCAGTATAGCGGGAAAGTTTGTCAGTGGATTGAAAAAAAAGTTGCTCGGCCATAATGCGTTTACAAATTTCACGTTTTTAAAGCGAATGACAATCTTTTACTTTGTAATTTTCCATTATGATCAAACAAGTTCAATTCGAAAAAATACTCTTTTTAGACATCGAGACCGTCCCTCAGGCTTATCAGTTTGAGCAACTCGACGACAAATCCAAGGCTCTATTTGAGGCGAAAAACCGTTTTCAAATCAGTCCGGAAAAGCCCATCGAACAAATTTTTGAGGACCGCGGTGGTATCCTCGCAGAATTCGGCAAAATTGTCTGCATTTCTGTGGGCATGCTGCATGAAGGTAGTCAGGGCAAGAGCATTCGCTTGAAATCCTATTACCACGACGACGAAGAAACCTTACTGAAGCAATTCAAGCGCTTGTTAGAAGACCACTACAACACGCCGTATCATGTACTGTGTGGGCACAACAGCAAGGAGTTTGACATCCCGTATATCTGCCGCCGCATGCTCATCAATGGCATTGCACTGCCATTAATCTTACAAATTTCGGGTAAAAAACCATGGGAAATCAATCACATCGACACCATGGAGCTCTGGAAATTTGGTGACTACAAATCGTACACCTCGCTCTCACTACTTTGCCACGTAATGCAAATCCCAACACCCAAAGACGATATTTCAGGTGCCGATGTAGCTCGGGTTTATTACGAAGAGCAAGACCTGCAGCGCATCATGGTGTACTGTGAGAAAGATGTGGTGGCGCTGATTCAGTTGTTCTTGAGGCTGCAAGGCGAGCCTTTGGTAGACGAATTCAATATTACCTCGGCCAGTACGGCAAAAGAATAGGTATAAAAAAAACCTGACTTCAAAAGCCAGGTTTGTGGTGAGTGATACTGGATTCGAACCAGTGACCCCTACCCTGTCAAGGTAGTGCTCTAAACCAACTGAGCTAATCACCCGAGGTCGGCAAAGATACAAGTTTTTTTGAGCATGCAAAGTCAATAGTATGTAGTTTTACAGCAAAATGAGTCACGACAAAATCATACTTGGCATCGATCCCGGCACAACCGTTTTGGGCTATGGGCTCATTCACGTCCAGCAAAAACAGCTCAAACTCCTGAATTTCGGCGTAATACAACTCCACAAGCTCGGTACGCATCCAGACAAACTCAAACGAATTTTAGAAAGGCTCAACGGGCTCATCGCAGAATACAAACCAGATGAAATGGCAATCGAAGCGCCTTTTTTTGGTAAAAACGTGCAGTCTATGCTCAAGCTGGGTAGGGCACAAGGTGTAGCGATAGCAGCTGCGCTGAACCACAACATGCCTTTTGAAGAGTATTCGCCAAGGCGCGTCAAGCAAGCGATTACCGGCAGTGGTAGCGCTTCCAAAGAACAAGTTGCTTCTATGCTTCAAACACTGCTCAATTTTCAAGAAATGCCCAAATACCTCGATGCAACGGATGGTTTGGCTGTTGCCGTTTGCCATCATTTTTCAAAAGGTATCGGCGAACACAACAAGGCAAAAGGGGATTCCTGGACCGCATTTTTATCCCAAAACCCCGATCGTTTAAAGCAATGAGTACCCAAAAAATTTTCGTTTTTACCGATGGCTCTTCGCGCGGCAACCCAGGCCCAGGAGGTTTTGGCGCCATCCTACAATTTGGTAGCAAGCGCATGGAGCTCAGCCAAGGATTTCGGCGCACCACCAACAACCGCATGGAACTCATGGCGGTGATTGTCGCACTCGAGCACATCAAAAACCGCAATTATACGGTCGTGATCCATTCCGATTCTAAATACGTCATCGATTCTATTACCAAAGGCTGGGTTTTTGGCTGGGTAAAAAAAGGTTTCAAAGACAAGAAAAACCCCGATTTATGGCAGCGTTATTTGACGCTGCATCCCAATTTCAAATTGGAATTTGTGTGGGTAAAAGGGCATGCTGGGCATCCTGAAAACGAGCGCTGCGACGAATTGGCCGTGCAAGCAGCTACACAAGCGCCCAAAAATATTGACACTTGGTTTGAAGCCAATCCAAATTAAAGAGATCTTTTTAATCAAACCCTTTTTATACGAGTCAGCAATTAAACGAGTATAGAACTATACCAGCGTTCGATTTCTGCTGCGTTTTCTCCTTTGCGCTGCGCAACATCTTCTAGTTGTTCATGCGTTATTTTGCCGAGGCCAAAGTACTTGGCGTCTGGATGCGCAAAATACCATCCACTTACAGAAGCTGCAGGCCACATGGCCAAAGACTCCGTGAGGCTCACGCCAATTTGTGCGGTGGCATCAAGCAGCTTGAAAATCCCGAGTTTTTCGAGGTGGTCTGGGCAAGCCGGGTAGCCTGGTGCAGGCCGAATGCCGCGATACGTTTCGGCAATGAGTGCTTGGTTTTCGAGGTTTTCTTGTGGTGCGTAGCCCCAGGTTACTTTGCGTACAACAGCGTGTAAGTATTCTGCGAATGCCTCTGCGAGGCGGTCTGCGAGCGCCTTCACCATAATGGAATTGTAGTCGTCGTTGTTGGCTTCAAATTCGGCAACGTATGAATCAATGCCGAGCCCGGCCGTGACGACAAAAACACCAATATAATCTTGGATTTGCGCATCTTTGGGTGCTATAAAATCGGCGAGTGCCAAGTTGGGTTGGCCTGCAACTTTTTTGGTTTGTTGTCTGAGCGTTATTTGTTTGTGCAGGATGTCGTTTGTGTTGTTGTCGTAAATTTCGATGTCGTCTCCAACCGCATTTGCTGCAAATATGCCGCTCAGACCTTTGCAAGTAAGTAGGTTTTCGCGCTCGAGTCTTTGGATTAATTGTTGGGCGTCTGCAAAGACTTTTGTAGCGGCGTCGCCAACGATGGCGTCCGATAAAATTTGTGGGTATTTGCCGTGGAGGTCCCAGGTTTGGAAGAAGGGTGTCCAGTCGATGTAGGGAACGAGTTCGGCAATGGATGGTTCGTGCAAATTGATGCCTAATTGACGCGGTGTGGCTATAGTTTCAGCATTGAAAGCAAGTTGAAACGCATTGGCGCGCGCTTGTTCTAGCGGCAAAAGTTCTTTGGCTGCTTGGTGCTTGGCGTGGTGCATGCGGATTTTTTCGTAGTCGGCGCGCAGGGTACTTAAAAAAGCTGGTTTTTTGGCGCCCAATAAGCTTTCCACAACTGTAACCGAACGCGAGGCGTCGAGCACATGAATGACCGCTCCTGATGGGTAGTGCGCTTCAATTTTAACGGCTGTATGTACTTTAGACGTGGTGGCGCCACCAATGAGGAGGGGAATACTGAGCCCGGCGCGTTCCATTTCTTTGGCCAAATGCACCATTTCGTCTAAAGAAGGCGTGATAAGGCCACTAAGACCAATAGCGTCTACGTTGTGCTCAATAGCCGCTTGAATGATCACTTGCGGTGCAACCATGACACCGAGGTCGATGATTTCGTAGTTGTTGCACGCCAAGACGACCCCAACAATATTTTTGCCGATATCGTGGACGTCGCCTTTCACGGTTGCCAAAAGTATTTTGCCTGCAGCTTGCTGCTTTCCGTCTTTTTCGGCTTCAATGTAAGGCAGTAAATAGGCCACTGCTTTTTTCATGACGCGCGCAGATTTCACGACCTGCGGCAAAAACATTTGCCCGCTCCCAAATAGATCGCCAACTATATTCATGCCGTCCATGAGCGGGCCTTCAATGACCTGAATAGGGCGTTCGACCCGATGGCGGGACTCTTCTACATCAACGTCGATGTATTCGACTATCCCTTTGATGAGCGCGTGGGCCAAGCGCTTTTCCACGCTTTGTTCGCGCCAGGTGAGGTCTGCGGTTTGTTGGCGCACATCTCCCTTGACCGTTTGGGCAAAATCGAGCAAGCGCTCGGTGGCATCGGCCCTGCGGTTGAGCAAGACATCTTCCACGTGGGTCAGGAGCTCGGGTTCAATTTCGGAATAAACCTCCAGCATGCTCGGATTGACAATTCCCATGTCCATGCCGTGGGCAGTTGCGTGGTACAAAAAAGCGGCGTGCATAGCTTCGCGCACCTTGTTGTTTCCTCTGAAGGAGAACGATACATTGGATACGCCTCCGCTTACATGCGCCCCTGGAAGGTTGCTGCGGATCCATTTGGTGGCGCGGAAAAAATCGAGCGCGTTGTTGGCGTGTTCTTCCATGCCGGTGGCCACCGGAAATATATTTGGGTCAAAGATGATGTCGTCTTTTGGAAATCCAACGACGTCTACTAAAATGCGGTAAGAGCGCTCGCAAATTTCAATTCTGCGCTCAAAGGAGTCGGCCTGGCCTTGCTCGTCGAAAGCCATCACGATGACCGCCGCGCCAAATCTTCTGATTTCTTTGGCTTGTGCGATAAAAGTAGCTTCGCCCTCTTTGAGCGATATCGAGTTGACGATTCCCTTGCCCTGCAAGCACTTGAGCCCCGCTAAGATGATTTCCCATTTGGAAGAATCGATCATGACGGGAATGCGCGCGATGTCGGGTTCGGCGGCCATTAAGTTCAGAAAACGAACCATGGCTGCTTTGCCGTCGATCATGCCTTCGTCCATATTGACGTCGATGATTTGTGCGCCGCCCTCTACTTGTTCGCGCGCAACGGCCAAGGCCGCTTCGAAGTTACCTTCTTTTATCATGCGCAAAAAGGCGCGCGAACCTGTTACGTTGGTGCGCTCTCCGATATTGACAAAATTACTTTGTTCGGTGAGGACAAGCGCCTCGAGGCCAGCTAATTTCAGCATATCAGTGGTTCCATTTTCTTGGTGAATACTTTGCGGCTACGGCGGCAATGGCCGCAATGTGTTCTGGGGTAGTGCCGCAGCAGCCCCCAATGACGTTCACGAGCCCTTCTTGCAAATACTGCTCAATTTGAGCGGCCATTGCAGCTGGGCTTTCGTCGTAGAGCCCAAATTCGTTGGGGAGCCCTGCATTGGGGTGCGCACTCACTGCAAAAGTTGCTTTTTCGTTGAGCACCTGCAGGTAAGGCCGCATCATGGAAGCGCCGAGCGCACAATTGAGGCCAATGCTGAGTAGGGGCATGTGCGACAGCGAAATCAGGAATGCTTCTGTTGTTTGGCCCGTGAGGGTGCGCCCAGATTGATCGGTAATGGTACCCGAAACCATGATGGGGATTTTGACGCCGCGTGTATCAAATACCTGATCGCAAGCGTACAAGGCTGCTTTGGCATTGAGCGTATCAAAGACGGTTTCTATGAGTAAAATATCAACGCCACCGTCCATCAGGGCTTCAATTTGTGCACTGTAAGCCTCCACAAGTTCATCAAAACTCACGGCTCGGAAACCTGGGTCATTGACGTCGGGAGAAATAGAAGAGGTGCGGTTTGTTGGCCCTATAGAGCCTGCCACAAAGCGTGGGCGGTCTGTGAATTCGGCGGCAACTTCTTTGGCGATTTTTACGCCTTGGAAATTGATCTTGTACACCGCTGCTTCGAGTTGGTAGTCGGCTTGAGCAATAGTGGTGCCCGAAAAAGTATTCGTTTCAATGATATCGGCACCAGCCGCTAAATAGGCGCGGTGGATGCCTTTGATGATGTCAGGTCTGGTGATCGATAGCAAGTCATTGTTGCCTTTCAAAGAAGTTGGGTGCTGCTCGAAAGCGCCTTCTCGGAAGTCAAATTCTTCTAGCTGATGGCGCTGGATCATGGTGCCCATGGCGCCGTCTAAGACGAGAATGCGTTGCTTAATGGCTTGTTGTAATGCGCTATTGGTCATAATTTGCTTGGCGAAAGGTAGAAACAGCGCGTTTCAACTTATCTTTTCCCAATTAGGGATCGGATTTGGCACCTTTACATGAATGTGAGGTTGCCAAGGTTTCATAGGGCCTGTCCCTCCACCTTTCTAAATAAGTTTATTTAAATGAACTGCAACAAAGTTAAGCAGGATTTGCAAACTATAATGGCAGGCGGTAGCGATTTGCTCCGATATTTTGCAAGGCGCCATTTAATTCTAGTTCAAATAAATTGCTACTAATTTGTGCGACGGGTTGTTTAATTTGGAGTACGAGCTCGTCAATACTCCAGTTGTTTTTGTTTCGGAAGAGCGATAGGATTTGTGTTTGAATGGGATTGAGGTCCTTTTGGATTTCTAGTTCATTTATTTGTTGGTTATCAGACCAGTTCATGGCGGCTAGTAAATCAGCCGCAGAAGTCAGCAAGTGCGCTTGTTGGTTTTTGATGAGGGCGTGGCAACCTTCGGATTGCGGGTGTTGAATGGGGCCCGGAAAGGCAAATACTTCGCGGTTGTAATCGTTGCCAAGCTCGGCGGTAATTAAGGAACCACCGTTTTTATTGCTTTCAATGACCACTACCGCATCGGCCAAGCCTGCAATGATCCGATTGCGCATCGGAAAATGCATGCGGTCTGGTTTGGTGCCTATTAAAAATTCAGATAGGAGCCCCCCTTGCTTGAGCATTTTAAGGGCGAGTTTGCGGTTGCTTGCCGGGTAAATGCGGTCGATGCCATGCCCCAATACACCAATGGTTTGTAATTGTTGTTGCAGGCATTGTTCGTGCACATTGGCATCTACACCTGAGGCCAAACCACTAATGACAACAATATCTTTGGGTATGCCTGCGAGAAATGCTTCAACCAGTTCTTGACCATAGGTCGTTTGCTGGCGCGTGCCCACCACTGCAATGCACCTAGGATGTTGCCAACTTGGTGCTGAGCCGCGATAAAACAAACCGAGCGGTGCATCGCTGCAATGCCTCAGGCGTTCAGGGTAGGAGGGGTCGGTGATGAAATGATAGCTGAGGTTTTCATTCGCTAAATAAGGCAGCTGCCCTTGCGCCCGCCATAGTGCATTTGTTCTATTGGTTTTTTCTAGTTGCACAATAGGGATGCTGGTGAGTTGCTGCAACGCATTGTAATTGAGCTCAAAAAAATCGCGCGGATGCTTGAGCAGTTTTAAGATGCGCCGTGCACGCACTGGGCCAATGCCGTGTAGTTGTGAAAACGCAATTTGATAGAGTTGGTCTGAGTGTTCCATTTTTGAGTAGCTTTGGGTAAAGTTAGACCGAACAAACAGCAATACATTCAGTAAAATTTACGACAATACACTTGATTCTTTTGTCTTTATCCTGTTTCTCGTCATGAATAAGCCGTAAACCAAAACACTGGCTTTTTTATTACGTATGGTCGGGCCCCAAGAAATTTTGTTATTCAATTACAGTACGTTCTGTAATTATACGGACAGGAAAGTCGCGTAAATCTCTTAATTTTGCACAGAACCTATTGAAACTACAACATGCGTTTACTCCTCCTATTTTTACTCTCTGGAAGCGCTACTTGTTGGGCGCAATTGCTCCAAATTGAGGTGCTTGATGCCCAAACAAATGCCCGCCTAGAAGAATCCTTTGCAGTGCTCAAAGGCAGCACACCCATTAAAAGCAACAACGGCATCATCACCATTCCCCAACGTGCGCTTCCCTTTGAACTCATCATCAAGGCCACGTTTTATATTCCGGATACCATTCAGGTTAGCCAAGCGCAAACCACAGCTCTAAAAGTGTCGCTTCAAGCGCAAGTTCAAGAACAAAAAAACGTTGTGGTGAGTGCCGGTAAGCGCCGGCAAGCCGTAGAAGAAATTCCTGTATCAATGGAAATCCTTCGGCCACAACTCATCGACAACAAAGGCATCACCGACCTAGAGCAGGCCGTGGATCAAACGCCAGGGGTATATACCATGGACGGTCAAGTGTCTATTCGCGGCGGCTCCGGCTTTGCCTACGGCACCGGGAGCCGCGTGCTGTTGCTTTGGAATGGCATGCCGCTACTATCTGGCTACGCCGGCGATACCCAATGGAATGCCATTCCAATGGAACAAGCCAGTCAGGTGGAGGTCATGAAAGGTGCGGCTTCTGTTTTATACGGCAGCGGGGCGCTCAACGGCGTTATAGCCCTTGCCGAAAAAGAGCCCACATTGGTGCCAGTGACCAAAGTCAAAGTACAGTACGGTTTGTATGGCGCCCCCCGCCGCAGTTCTCTCCAATGGTGGACTACCCCCCCCATGAATCAACAACTAGAAGTGTTCCACAGCGCGCTAAAAAAACGCTTTGGCTACACGCTCTCCACCACGGGCTACCACAACGACGGCTACCGCATTGGCGAGTCTGAATTCAGGGCGCGTGTATCGGGTACGCTCTACGCCAAAGCGATCTTAGATAAGCGCCTTAAGGCAGGCTTGGGCTACAACTTTCAAGTTCAAAAAACGGGCAGTTTTCTCATTTGGCAAAGCGATTCTTTGGGCTATACCCCCAGCGGTTATGGCGACACCACCGCAGGCGCTTCTACACTGAGCTACAACTTTGGGCAGCGCTTGTTTTTAGATCCCTACGCCAAGTTCATTGACCAACACAACAACCTGCATCAGCTCAAAACTCGTCTCTATTGGGTTTCCAATGAAAACCTTTCCAATGCGAGCCAAAGCAATGCCGCCACTATTTCTTATGCCGACTACACCTTTCAGCGCAAATTTGGTGAAGGCAGTACACTAAGCGCCGGAGCCACGGCCATTCAAAACGTTGTCAACTCTCAATTGTTTGGCAACCACCGCTCGCAAAACTACGCTGCCTATACCCAGCTCGAATACCACAAAAACAAACTAGACCTCAGTGCGGGCATGCGTTTAGAGTACTTCGAGATGGACCAGCAAAAGCCAGACTCAAAGTTTGTACTGCCCGGCAAAGACAGCAGCAGTATTCCGTTTTACCCAGTATTGCGTACAGGCGTGCACTATGCCCTCAAACCCTTTACGCACTTGCGCGCAAGTTTAGGTCAGGGCATCCGTTACCCAAGTGTGGCAGAGCGTTTTACGCAAACTTCGGTGGGTGCGCTCAATATTTTTCCAAATCCAGCGCTGCGGCCCGAAATAGGCTGGGCTGGCGAAATCGGCATCAAGCAAGGTTTTAAAATCGGCAACTGGAAGGCCATGCTCGACGCAGCCTTTTTTGTCAATCAGTACAGCAACATGATGGAGTTTTCCTTCATTTATTACAACCCCATCACCCAAAAACCACTCGACCCGCTCAACCCATCTGCCGAAGATATCCAATTCCTGACCAGCGGACAGTATAACGTCAGCGACTGGGTTGGTTTTCAGGCCCAAAACGCAGAAAAAGCCCGTATTTCAGGCCTCGACCTCTCTTTTAATTCCTCGGGCCAGCTCGGAAAAGTTGAAGTCATTTCCTTAATTGGTTACACCTACATGAACCCAATTTCACTCAATAACAATCCGCAGTACATCGCCAATTTTTCCGACACCTCCACCAACATGCTCAAATACCGTTTCAAGCATTTGGCCAAGGCCGACATCGAGGCCAATTATCAAAAGTTGAGTTTTGGCGCCTCTATGCGCTACAACAGCTTTATGCGCAACATCGACCGCGTCTTTGAAGACGACCTCGACCCTTCGCTAACCTCAACTGTTTACATTTTACCTGGCCTCAAGGCCTACCGCCAGCTCTATAACAAGGGCAATTTAGTTTTTGACGCGCGCTTCGCTTACACGCTCAAAAATCAGTACCGCATTTCTTTTATTGTCAATAACCTATTCAACGCTGAAGTCACCTCTCGACCGGGCGATATCCAAGCGCCGCGCAATTTTATCCTTCAATTACAAGCTAAATTTTAATGAAAGTTCTCGGTATCATTCCCGCTCGTTATGGTTCTAGTCGCTTTCCCGGCAAACCACTCATCGATCTCAAAGGTAAGTCCATGATCCAGCGGGTTTACGAAGGCGCTCAGCAAGCCTCTTTACTGGACACACTCGTTGTTGCTACCGATGACCAACGCATCTACGACGAAGTGCGTCGTTTTGGTGGGGAGGTTTGCCTGACCAATGCCGCCCACCAAAGTGGAACAGAGCGCTGTGCCGAAGTGCTTGCGCATTTTTCGGATTACGATACCGTCATCAATATCCAAGGCGATGAACCTCTGGTTTCAGGCCTGCAACTCGATCAACTCTTGGGGGCTTTTGAAGATCCCAGCGTTCAAATTGCCACACTAGTTCACCCGGAGGTCAGTGCGGCAGATTTAGAAAACGTGAACCGCATTAAAGTACTCGCAGATCACCAGCAAAACGCCATTTATTTTTCGCGCAGCCCGCTGCCCAACATGCACTACGCCAAAGAACAGCACTTTCCTTGGCTGCGCCACATTGGGCTTTACGCCTACAAAGCAAGCGCGCTCCAACAAATAGCCGCTATGGCACCCTGTGCCCTCGAGCAGGCCGAATCTTTAGAACAGCTGCGTTGGCTTTATTACGGCTATGCCATCCGCCTGATCCAGACCGACATCGAAACGCCTAACATAGATGTTCCCACCGATTTAGAAAAAGTCTTGCCTTTTTTGTAATCTGACAAGACTTTCGTAAGTTTGTTCAATGCAGGGTTTTGAAGACATCATTATTCAACTTTTACTCAGACACAATTGTGTAGTTGTGCCTGGTTTTGGGGGCTTTGTTGCCAAGCAAATAGCTGCCGAAATCGACCTCGATAAAGGCCTTATTGCACCACCCAAAAAAGCGCTGCTCTTCAATCGTTTCTTACTCACAGACGACGGCTTGCTGCTCGCAGAATATGCGCGCCTCAAGGGTCTATACTACGAAGACGCCAAAACTCAATTACAAGCCCATACAGATAAACTACAGCGCCAACTCGCCGCCGGCGAAACCATCCACTTACCAAAACTTGGTACTTTTGCCAAACAACAAGATGGCCAAACTTCATTCGAGCAAGACCGCTTCTTTAACTTGTTGTTGTCTTCTTACGGCTTGGCCAATCTCAATTTCGTGGCGCAGCCTGTTGAGGCAGCACAAGAAACACCAATTATAGATTTACAGCCCAATTCGGCTCCCAACAAAATCAACTGGACGCGCGTTGCAGCTGCAGCCTGCATCCTTCCTTTTGCATTTTATTCTTTCTGGATTCCGACCCAAACCAATGCTTTGCAATCAGGCTTGTTCTCGAGTTCAGATTTCAACCCACTGCATCAGCTAGACGCCCCTAGCTACGTCAAAACAAATCTAGACTTAGCAAGCGAAGCACCTGAGCCGGAGGCCCAACTTTCCTTTCAAAAAGAAACGCGCATCAGTTTTGCGACTTACGAATGGCAACCAGGTTTCAACTTTGTAGTCAAAGTGCCGGCTGCCCCTCAAACACACGTTGCGCATGAAGCCAAACCAACCCTTTCCGAAGTGAATGCTCCTGCAGCCTTCGATTTCGTTGTTGGTTGCTTCTCTAACTTGCAAAATGCTCAAAACCTTGTGCTCAAATTAAAGCGCGATGGCTTTGCGGCCAGGCTCATCCAAAATGGCCCACTGACTAAAGTGAGTGCGGGCGCTGCTCAAAATCTTTCTGAACTCCAACAAATCCAACAACAAGCTGCGGCACGCGGTTTGCAAGGTTGGGTGCTCAACAACTAAAATTTACGCATGAAAAAATCCTTCATTTTTATACTATCCATTGGGATCAGTACTTCCTTGTTATTTGCCCAAACAACCAACGTTGAGGGCAGTAAGTATCAGTTTAAAAAACTCGTTCAACTAGACGCTACACCTGTTCAGAGCCAAGGCCAGACCGGAACGTGTTGGTCTTTTTCTGCAACAAGTTTCTTTGAGTCCGAAATCCAACGCCTGACAAAACGCCCAGTCATTTTATCGGAAATGTACGTAGTGCGCAAAGCCTACGAGTTGAAGGCTGAAAAATACATCCGCATGGATGGTAAGATCAATTTCAGCGAAGGTGGTGCTTTTCATGATGTGCCGCTCGTGATTGAAAAATACGGCATCGTTCCTTACGAAGTATATACCGGTTTAAACGAGGCAAGTACTTACAACCACGGCGAAATGTTCACCCAACTCAATACGCTAATGTCTGATCTCGTTTCTAGATTAGGCGCACCAGAGGGCTTAACCGACGAGTGGAAACGCAAGTTCAACGACATCCTCAACAGAGGCATCGGTAAAGACATCGAAACCTTTGAATTGAATGGAACGCGCTACACGCCAAAATCTTATGCAGCATCATTGGGTCTCGACATGAAAAACTATGTGTCCTTGACCTCTTTTACCAATCACCCGATGTATAGCGAATGCATGCTCGAAATTCCAGACAACTGGGCTTGGGGTAAAAGTTATAACGTCAGCATGGACGACCTCTTCGAGGTAACCGTGGCTGCACTTAAAAATGGCTATACAATTGCTTGGGGCGCAGATGTCTCTGAAAAAGGTTTTAGTTTTAAAAATGGTTTGGCAATTGTTCCGGCCGACCCCGCCATGATCGAGGTAATTGGCAAAGACGACAAACGTTTTAACGACGCAGGTGCAGAGCGCACATCAAATGCATTTACGGAGCCGATGAGAGAATTAGTGATTACACCAGAGCTTCGTCAGAAAGGTTATGACAATAAAACCACAACCGATGACCACGGCATGCACATTGTAGGGCTTTATACCGATCAAAATGGTACGCGCTACTTTATGGTAAAAAATTCTTGGGGCACGAGCAACATGCCAAAGGGCTACCTATATGTTTCTGAAAATTACTTCAAATACAAAACCATCAATATTTATTTACACAAAGATGGTGTTCCACAGCAAGTGAAGTCAAAATTAAAATTGTAGGCTAAATGAAAAAGCTACTCCTCATTCCTTTTGTTTGTTTGGCTTTGGTCTCGTGTAAAAAATGGCGTGCCAACAAAGAATCAATTGCTATTGAAAGTACGCGTATCGAGAATGCATTCGATGAAATGACCAATATTACCGATCAAGCAATAGACGGTTCTTTGGTTTATTACAAAAGTGGCACTGTAGTTGTCAACCGACCTGGTCAAAAACCGATACAACCCAAAACGCCTTGTAATGTCCTGATTACTATTGATACTATTGCACAGCCACATACCCTAACTGTAGATTGGGGAACTACCAATTGTGATTGTAATGACGGAAAAACGCGTAGAGGTATGATTGTCACCACTTTTACTGGATCTTATTTGGCCCAAGGCACGGTGCTTACCCACACACCAGTTGCATACTATGTCAACGATGTTCTTATCCAGGGAACCAAAACCGTAGAAAACATGGGCTTGAATGCCAGCGGAAAACCGTATTTTAACGTAGCAATAGATGGGCAGGCCACCTTCACGAACGGCGATACAATGACTTATATTTCCTCAAGAGTGCGCACCTGGATTTCCGGATTCAATACCCCGATTTACCGTTGGGACGACACCTATGAAATAACAGGTTCAGCAAATGGCAATCATTCAAATGGGAGCAGCTTTGTGTCTAATATTCTTTCTCCTGTGGTCATCAATATCGGTTGCGGATTTCCGGTAAGTGGTGTCATCGATTTTACGCCCTCCGGACTGCCAACCCGAACCATAGATTATGGAAATGGCATCTGTGACCTTACATTTACTGTTACGGTGAACGGAAACACCTATACTTTTAACTAAGTTAGGGCAGTATATTTAATTAACTTATTGAAAATCAATAGAAAAAGTGTTCAAAGTGTCATTTGAACACTTTTTCTTTTTTATTGTTATTTTTGTAATAACAACAAGAACTCAAAGATGAAAACTGTAGGTGTAAATGGATTTGGAAGAATTGGGCGCTGTTTTACAAGAATTGCCCTGCAAGACCCTCAAATTGACGTCGCACTGGTCAATGACCTGGCCGATGTCAATACGCTAGCTCACTTACTTAAATACGATAGCATTCACGGGCCATTTGGCCTTTCATTTGAAATTGTCGCTAACACATTGGTGTTTGAAAATGGCAAAAAATTGGTTTTTATCAGTGAACGCAACCCAGAGCTCATCAACTGGGCTGCTTATGGCGTAGAGGTAGTGATCGAATCAACGGGCCTATTTTTGACCCGCGAGGCAGCATCCAAGCATTTAGTAGGTGGGGCCAAACATGTTGTCATCAGCGCACCAGCCAACGACGAAGATATTCCGTCGGTAGTATTGGGTGTCAATGACGATCAAATTGACTGGACTAGCACCGTAGTTTCCAACGCATCTTGTACCACCAACAACGCCGCGCCAATGGTGAAGGTCCTCAAAGACCTCCTAGATATCGACGTTGCTTATATTTCAACCGTTCACAGCTATACTTCAGACCAACGCCTGCACGATGCGCCGCACAAAGACTTGCGTCGCGCGCGTGCTGCAGCCAATAGCATCATCCCGACTTCTACAGGCGCAGCAAAAGCGATCACGCGTATTTTCCCAGATTTAAAGGGTAAAATTACGGGTGGTAGCTTCCGTGTGCCAGTTGCCGATGGCTCTGTTACCGAAATGACACTCGTGACCAAATCTGCTGTTACGGCCGAGCAAATCAATGCCGCCATGAAAAGCGCAGCCGAAGGGCCTTTGAAGGGCATCATGCAATACACCGAAGATCCCATTGTGTCGGTAGATGTAATTGGTAATCCGCACAGCGTAGTATTCGATGCAGGGCTCACCACAGTTTTCAACGGCCTGATCAAAGTTGCTGGCTGGTACGACAACGAAGCGGGTTATTCCAATCGCTTGGTTGACGTCGTCAAAAGATTTTAAGCCTCTAAAGCCTGAACGCCCGGAAGGGTTTTCCCTTCAAAATATTCCAAGAGTGCGCCGCCGCCGGTACTCACGTAACTCACTTGCTCGCTGAGCCCGAATTGCTGCACAGCTGCTGCGCTGTCGCCACCACCAATTAGGCTAAATGCGCCGTTTTTTGTAGCTGCTACTACGGCATGTGCCATGCGCTTAGTTCCGTTTTCAAAAGCGGGCATTTCAAAAACCCCCATTGGTCCGTTCCACAATATTGTTTTGCTTTGGAGCAAAACTGCTTCAAAATCCGCACTTGCTTTCGGGCCAATATCTAGTCCCATTCGGCCTTCGGAAATATCGTTGGAAGCTTCAATTTGTGTATCGGCATCTGCTGCAAAGCGATCTGCGGTAATGGCATCTGATGGCAAGTGAATTTGAACGCCCTTTGCTTTTGCTTTATTCATGATGTCTAAGCAAGTATCCAAGCGGTCGGCTTCGCAAAGGGAGTTGCCAATTTGGCCGCCCATTGCTCTAAAGAAAGTATAAGCCATGCCACCGCCAATGATGATGTGATCAGCCAAGTTCAGCAGGTTTTCTACGATGAGGATTTTGTCCGAAACTTTGGCACCACCAACAATTGCCGTAAACGGACGCGCTGTGTGGTGCAATACTTTTTTAGCGTTTTCGATTTCGGCATTCATGAGTAAGCCAGCCATTTTATCTTGAGGGAAGAAACTAGCTAATTGGGTTGTACTGGCATGTGCGCGGTGTGCGGCACCAAATGCGTCATTGACGTAGCAGTCGCCGTGTTGGGCGAGTTTTTGAGCAAAGTCAAGGTCACCAGCTGTTTCTTCTTTGTAAAAACGAACGTTTTCAAGCAATAAAACTTCACCAGGCTGCAAGTTTTTGCTCATTTCAAAAGCTTCCGTGCTGATGCAATCTGAGGCAAAGCGTACTTTTGTTCCGATGCGCTCGCTCACCTTAGCCGTGATCTGAGCGAGTGAAAAAATGGCTTCTGGACCGTTTTTGGGTCTGCCAAAGTGAGACAAAAGTACTACGCTTCCGCCATTTTTGAGGATGTGTTGGATTGTGGGTAGCGCTGCGCAAATGCGTTTGTCATCGGCAACGAGGCCAGTGGTTTTGTCCATTGGCACATTGAAGTCTACGCGGACAATAGCGCGCTTACCGGCAAAGGAATACTGTTGAAAAGAACTCATGGTGTTGATGCTTGATGGTTATTTTTTATGAAAAAGACTGCCGTTGGCCTGTGCGCTTGGCATAATGGTGATGTCTGCTATGCTCACGTGCGCCGGTCTGCTGACAATAAACGCGACAGTTTGGGCAATATCGGCAGCCTGCAATGCTTCGAAACCTTCGTAGACGCTTTGCGCTGTTTGCGCGTCGCCCTTAAAGCGCACCAATGAAAATTCGGTTTCGGCTGCGCCAGGTGCAATATTGCTGACCTTGATTTGATGTGGTAATAAGTCTATGCGCAGCGCTTTGGAGAGTGCGTCAACAGCGTGTTTACTGGCGCAATAAACATTGCCTCCGGCATATACTTCTTTGCCCGCAATAGATGATATATTGATGAGGTGGCTGAACGGATGCTTTTTGAGTAGTGGAATCACGGCATGGCTCATGTATAGCAAGCCTTTGACGTTGGTGTCTAGCATGCGGTTCCAGTCTTCGGAAAGCCCGGTGTCTAGTGGCCCTCTGCCCACTGCAAGGCCTGCATTATTTACCAAAATAAAAATGTTGTCTGCAATTTCATTTGGTAGATTTTGGATCACCGCCTGGACTTCAGCTTCTTGACAAACGTCGAGTTGCGCGATATAAACGGGAGTAGAGGTCAATTCTTCTTTGAGGACTATTAGGCGTTCCATTCTGCGGGCCAGCAGAACCAAACCATAGCCCATCTTTTGCAGTTCTTTGGCGGTGGCTGCACCAAAGCCCGAACTTGCACCTGTAATGATCGCATATTTCATACTGCAAAATTGACAAAAAAAACGCACTTGCTTGTCAAAATGGCAGCATTTGCGCTGTGGCATTTTTATTGAGTAGCGAAAGGCATAAAAATAGAAACACAATGAAAACAGGTCAAATTCATGTTCAAACGGAAAACATCTTTCCGATCATCAAAAAATTCCTTTATTCAGATCACGAAATTTTCTTGCGAGAGTTGGTGTCCAACGCAGTTGATGCCTCTCAAAAACTCCATGTGTTGGCTAAAAATGGCGAATTCAAAGGAGAGCTCGGCGATTTGAAAGTGGAGGTACTACTCGATAAAGAAGCCAAAACCCTCACCATCCGCGACAACGGTATTGGCATGACTTCAGAGGAAATCGATAAATACATCAACCAAATTGCCTTTTCTGGTGCCGAAGAATTCGTCGAAAAATACAAAGGCAAAGAAGGTGCAGAGCAAATCATTGGTCATTTTGGCCTCGGTTTTTATTCTGCCTTTATGGTAGCCGAAAAAGTACAAATCCGCACGCTTGCACGCTACGAAGGCGCACAGGCTGTACAATGGGAGAGCAATGGTTCGCCAGAATATACGCTCGTCGACATCGAAAAAGAAAGCCGCGGTACCGACATCGTGTTGTACATCACAGAAGAGTCTGCTGAGTTTTTAGAAAAACAACGCATTCAAGGTATCTTAGATAAATACTGCAAATTTTTACCGATCCCGGTTTTCTTTGGCACCAAAACCGATTACATCGACTCGCCAGAAGGTGAAAAAGACGACAAAGGCAACATCAAGCGCGTGTCTATCGATGTGCCGAACCAAGTCAATAACCCAAGCCCAGCCTGGACCAAAGCTCCCGTAGACCTCAAGCAAGAAGACTACGACCAATTCTATCGCGAGCTCTATCCAATGACTTTTGAGCAGCCGCTCTTCCACATCCATTTGAACGTAGATTATCCGTTCAACCTCACGGGTATCTTGTACTTTCCTAAAATCAAGGAAAACGTCGAGGTGCAGCGCAATAAAATCAACCTCTACAGCAATCAGGTCTTCATTACCGACAGCGTAGCCGAAATTGTCCCGGAATTCTTGACCCTCCTACATGGCGTCATTGACTCCCCTGACATCCCACTCAACGTATCGCGTTCGTATTTGCAAAGCGATGGCAACGTCAAGAAAATCTCTGCCCACATCACTAAAAAAGTAGCTGATAAATTGGCCGAGATGTTCAAAAAAGACCGCGCAGATTTCGAAGCCAAATGGCCAGACCTGCAGGTTTTCGTTCAGTACGGCATGTTGTCAGAAGAAAAATTTGCCGAAAAAGCCAAAGATTTCAGCTTGTTCAAAACCACCGACAACGAGTGCTTTACCCAGCAAGAATACCTAGACAAGGTCAAAGTCTTGCAAACCGACAAAAACAACAAAACGGTTTTCTTGTATACCAACGATGCTGAGGAACAATATGCTTTTGTCAAGAAGGCCAAAGAACGCGGGTACTCCGTTTTGGTCCTCGATGGCCCACTTGCTCCACACTGGATCTCTAAACTGGAGCAAAGCAACGAAAACATCAGTTTTGCACGCGTAGATGCCGATAGCCTCGACAAGCTCATCGCCAAAACAGACGAATTGCCTTCCAAATTGAGCAAAGAAGAGGAAGAAAAACTCAAGCCCATTTTTGAAGCCCAGGTCAATAAAGAAAAGTTCAACGTGCAGTTTGAAAGCATGAGCGAGCAAGAAGCCCCAATCATCATTACCCAGCCAGAGTTCATTCGTCGCATGATGGAGCAGCAAAAGCTCGGCGGTGGCGGCGGTTTTTATGGCGCCTTCCCCGAAATGTTCAACCTGACGGTAAACGCCAATCACCCTACAATTGGTAAGCTACTGAGTCAAGAAGCGGCAGCGCAAGAGCAAAGCACCAAGCAATTAGTAGACCTCGCTATGTTGGCGCAAGGGCTTTTGAAAGGTGCAGCTTTGGATGCTTTCATTCAGCGCAATATCGAACATATTGCATAAATGACTAGCTTTGACTTCGCTTAAATTCTAGATTTTGTATAAATGGATCTTGGGCATTGGCGCCCTTATTTTAACCCGTAAAATTGGTTTGGCTATTTTGGGCTTTGCCATTGGTTCACTCATCGATCAGTACCAACAGGCTGCCAAAACTGGGCAAAGCGGCGCGGGTGCAGGAGCCGGATACGGCCAAGATCCCTTTGATTTCTATCGCAGGCAGAGCTCTATGTACGATTTGCCCACCATGCTCATGGCGCTTTCTGCAGCAGTCATGAAAGCAGACGGCAAAGTACTGCGCATCGAGCTGGACTACGTCAAAAACTTCTTTTCTGCGCAATTCGGCAAGCAGTTCAATGCCACGCACTTGCAAACGCTCAAGCAGTTTCTAGATGCGCCTAGCATACCGCTCCAAGACATCTGCCACGACATCCGCAACCGCATGACCCAAGAAGTGCGCGTACAACTCGTGCACTACTTATTCGGTATTGCCAAAGCAGATGGCGATGTCGGAACCGCCGAAATCAATGTCATTTCGCGCATTGCCACCATGCTCGGTATTCCAGCTGTTGAGTTTGAGAGTTTGCGCAATATGTTCTACCGCAACGTAGATTCAGACTACAAAATCTTGGGTATCGACGAAAAAGCGACCGACGAAGAAGTCAAGAAAGCCTACCGCAAAATGGCAGTGGCGCACCACCCAGACAAAGTGGCCCACATGGGCGAAGAATACCTGAAAGGAGCCAAAGAAAAATTCCAACAAATTCAAGATGCCTACGAAGCCATAAAAAAGCGTCGAGGCATTAAATAATACCGTTTATGTCCGATAACCGTTACCAACAGCGCGGCGTTTCTGCCGGAAAGGAAGATGTGCACAAGGCCATTTCCAAACTCGACAAAGGCTTGTTCCCGAAGGCATTCTGTAAAATTGTGCCCGACTACCTCACCGGCGATCCAAACTACTGTGTAGTGATGCATGCCGACGGTGCAGGCACCAAATCTTCTTTGGCCTACGCTTATTGGAAACAAACCGGCGACCTCTCTGTGTGGCGTGGCATTGCCCAAGATGCGCTCATCATGAACATCGACGACTTACTTTGCGTCGGGGCCACAGGCCCTATTTTGGTGTCGAGTACCATTGGCCGCAATAAATTACTTATTCCCGGAGAAGTGCTCTCGGCAATCATCAACGGCACAGAAGAGCTCTTGGCAGAATTGCGCAGCTACGGCATTGATATTCATTCAACTGGTGGCGAAACAGCCGATGTCGGCGACCTCGTTCGCACCATTATCGTAGACTCTACGGTTGTTTGCCGCATGCCCCGCAACAAAGTTATCTCCAACGACGGCATTCGCCCGGGCGACGTTATCGTTGGCTTGGCTTCGTTTGGGCAAGCTACTTATGAAAAGGAATACAACGGCGGGATGGGCAGCAATGGCCTCACGAGCGCCCGCCACGACGTCTTTCATCATTCCTTAGCCGACGACTTCCCTGAAACGTATGACAGCTCCTTACCCAAAGATTTAGTCTACAGCGGATCTAAGCACCTGACTGATGCAGTAGCAGGAAGCCCCCTAGATGCTGGCAAGCTTGTTTTATCGGCAACGCGCACCTATGCGCCGGTCATTAAAGCTATTCTAGATGCGCATCATGCCGATATCCACGGTATGGTTCACTGCTCTGGAGGCGCACAAACGAAGGTTTTGCACTTCATTGACAACCTACACGTCATCAAAGACAACTTATTTCCCACACCGCCTCTTTTCGACATGATCCAGGCCGAATCCAAGACACCTTGGCAAGAAATGTACAAAGTATTCAATATGGGGCACCGCATGGAAGTTTATGTAAGTGAGGAACTTGCACCAGAAATTATCCGTATTTCTGAAGCTTTTGGCATCGCTGCTCAGGTAGTAGGTAGAGTGGAGGCTGCGGCCGAGAAAAAGGTTACTATTTCGAGTCAACACGGAGAATTTACCTACAACGGGTAAAAAAATCAAAGAAAAGCTTTGAAAAACGGATTGTTTTTGTACTTTTGCAATCCGTTCATTGAACACATGGTGGGATGGGTGAGTGGCTGAAACCAACAGTTTGCTAAACTGTCGTACGGGTAACTGTACCGCGAGTTCGAATCTCGCTCCCACCGCCACAATTTAGACCGTAGCGAACTTCAGTTCGGGGCGTAGCGTAGTCCGGTCATCGCGCCTGGTTTGGGACCAGGAGGTCGCAGGTTCGAATCCTGCCGCCCCGACAAAAGGGGGATGAGCAATCATCCCCCTTTTTTGATTATAGCCGTTGTAAATCCCCAATTTACAACAACCGGTCCCGTAGCTCAGTTGGATAGAGCAACTGCCTTCTAAGCAGTAGGTCTTTGGTTCGAATCCAAACGGGATCACACGCATTAACCCAGTAATTACTATATGTTACTGGGTTTTTTTGTTTTAAGTCGCTTGCAGTAATAAAAAGGATTACGCAATTGCCCTTGAGCTCGACTAATTTGTTTTTTTACATAAATTAACAACTTAGAATTGATGTTTTAGTGTGCCAGCGCAATTATAGATAAGCACGGAAGTGTATACTTTCGTCCCGGATTGAAAACGACCAAAACAATTATTTTCATTGTTTTATCCTTTGGTCGGGCTTCAAGCCGAGATGTAGTATCGGCCCACACTTCCTTTTGTATAAATTTCCTTTTGGGTTGGAGGTGACTTTTGATTAGATTCTTGAAATATTTGCTTTCTTTTTGTTTGATTCTCTTGACTAGCAATTGGTCTGTTGCACAAAATTGTCCTAATTCAAATTTTTCTGAGGGTAATTTTAATCATTGGACAGGCACTACTGGTTCAACCCCAAGTTTGGGTACTCCGTATGATTTTCCAGGATTCGTTGTAGGGCAGCATACCATTATCACATCGCCAAGTTTAGATTTAAACACAGGTGGTGCTATTTCAACACTTCCACCTGGGGCAACAAGTTCTTGCATGTTAGGGGATGCAGTTGCAGGATGGGGTGCGGAAAGCATGACCTACTCTATGTTGGTTGATATGTCGAATAGGTTGTTTGTTTACGAATACGCCATGGTTTTACAAGATCCAATTGATCCTCCCCATCTACTAAATGAAAAACCTCGATTTATTGTAAAAATGATGGATGACCAGGGGCAATTGCTTCCGGGGAATTGTGGCTTTTACGAAACTTATGGAGGTGACCCAAATAACAATTTTTCTTATGCGGCCAATGACGTAACGTATTCAGATTGGAAAAAGGTGGCAATAGATCTGACCGCTTTTATCGGAACCACTGTACAAATACAATTTACAACAATGGATTGTGACCTTGGCGCACATTGGGGTTATGCCTATTTGTCAACAAGCTGTGGTTCTCTAGAAATGGATATCCAAAAAAACTGCGAAGGGTCAATTGTATTAACGGCACCTGCCGGATTTGATTCATATCTATGGTCGCCAGGTGGGGAAACTACGCAAAGTATCGTCATTGATAATCCGCCAACGGGTACATACAGTTACTCTTGTTCACTGAATCCAATTGCTGGTTTATCCTGCCCGAGCACCATTGATACTACATTCTCTTTTATCCATACACCCGCTTTTTCGGTTATAGATACAGCAATCTGTCTTGGAGAAACAATTGAAATCAGTACTACCAATCAGGAAACAGGAGGTACCTATTCATGGTCTCCAACGGGGCAGACCACCGCTGAAATTTCCGTTTCACCGCTTACTAATACGAGCTATTACGTGACCTATCATGCGCTCAATGATTGTATTTATACAGATACCGCCTACATTGAGGTCAATGCGCTACCACAATTTTACATCGAAGATTTTTTTGTTTGTGCTGGAAGTGAGGCCGTTTTGGAGCCGACACCAAATTCACTTAATTACATTTGGGCAAATGGGTATCTTTCAAATACGCCATTTACACCAACTACTTCTCAATATTATGTAGTCACAGCCACAGACCCAATTACAGGTTGCCAACAAACAGATAGCCTTTTTATCGACCTTAAACCCATGCCTACAGCGGCGTTTTCAAGTGTTTGCGGAACATTTCCTGCTCAATTTACCAATCTATCCGTAAATGGTATAATTAACTATTGGAATTTTGGCGATGGTTCTCCGTCGGTTGCAGGCGATGATGCCACGCACCTTTATACAATCTTATCCAACAGCACTTTTTTGGTGACCCTGACAACCGAGAGCCTATATGGCTGTAAAGATTCCGTACAACAAGAATTTATCATTCCTTTGTTATACTATATCCCAAATACATTTACACCCGATGGCGATGAATTTAACAACGAATTTAAGCCTGTATTTTCTCATCAAAGCAACGTGGGTTCTTATTCCTTTAAGATTTTCAATCGCTGGGGTGAAATTGTTTTTGAGACGCTCGATTTGAACGTCGGATGGGATGGCATGTATGCTTACCAAGTAGCTCAAGATGGCACCTATACTTGGGAATTGAAGTACATCGATGAATCATGTGATGAAGGATTGCAAAAAATTTGTGGGCACGTAAATTTGTTGCGTTAAACCCTCATAATTTATCTAATATATTAGCTAAAACAAGCTATTTTATGTATATTTAGCTAAAATATGAGCTATGTATACGGTAGGTCTCACGCCCAAAGACGCCCAGGTCAAAATTGCTGAACAAATCAAAGCCCTGCGCAAAGCAGCTGGCTACACGCAGGCTGAACTCGCCAAAAGAGCGCAGTGCTCATTAGGGAGTTACAAACGCTTTGAAAGTACTGGCTTAATCGCTTTTGATGCACTTTTGCGCATCGCATTTGTATTGAAAAGGCTCGAGCAAATGACCTCACTATTTACAAATGTTCAGGAGCCTGATTTCAAAAAGCTATTTAAAACGGAGTAAGTGATGCAATTAAAGGTGAGCTTAGATTTCGGACACACCAAACTTTTCGTTGGCACGTTAGCCCTCGAGCAGGAGCGCTATTATTTCAAGTTTGGCGACGCCTTTCTTCAAACCGGTTTGGAGCTTTCACCGCTTAAAATGCAAACAAGTTTAGACGTATTCACTGGCCCTGACCATGTCTTTGAGGGCTTATTTGGTGTTTTTAATGATAGCCTTCCCGACGGCTGGGGCAAGTTACTCATGGACCGTTCTTATATTGAGGCGGGCAGGGCTCCTTCGTCTATTACAGCGCTAGAGCGTTTGGCAAAAGTGGGGAACAACGGCATTGGAGCTATCATTTACGAGCCGTCTGATGAATTAGAAACGCCAAACTTCCATGCCGACCTCGACGCTTATGCCAAAGATGCCGAACAGTTACTCAAAGAGGGCCAATCTACGGCACTAGATGAGTTAGCGGCCTTGGGAGGTAATTCTGTTGGTGCGCGCCCCAAAGTGCATGTCTATTATTCAGATCTTGGCGCACTATTGCATGCCAAGCCACAAGCGCACGCCATCCCATATATCATCAAGTTCCGTTCTCAGCAAGATTTGCTCGAGGCCTCAAAAATTGAGTTTGTGTACTATCAAATGGCCCTAGACGCAGGAATAGAAATGAGTGCGTCTCGGCTGTTCTACGGCGCTCAAGACCGCTGCTATTTTGGCACCGAACGCTTTGACCAAGGGCCGGGTTGGCGCAAGCATTTTCATTCAGTGAGTGGTTTGCTCCACGATAACTTCAGGCTCAGCACCCTAGACTACGGCCACATCATGGACCTCGCCAATCGTTTGGAAAATAACCTAGATGCAGCACAAAAGGTGCTCAGACTTGCCGCCTTCAACTTATATGCGCAAAACGCCGACGACCACACCAAAAATTTTGGTTTTCTAATGGATGCCACCGGCAACTGGACTTTCTCTACTGCCTATGACCTCACGTTTTCTCCGGCACCCAACAACTGTCATCAACTCTCTTTTGCAGGCACCTACCAAAACCCAGGCAAAACCCAACTACTCAAACTCGCCGCGCATTTCAACATCAAAGAACCCGAGCACATCATTGCCCAAGTGCAAGACACCCTTACCAATTTCTCAAACTACGCCAAAATCCTCGACATCCGAAAAACCGAACGCCATTTAGTTGAAAAGAGCATTCAAAAAGGCTTGAAAGCCTAACTACCGCACATGCTTTCGCGGACTATACGTCGCGGGCTCCTCACCAAAAGCCCTATAGTCAAAAGGCGGCTCAAAATCAAAGAATAAACGGAGGTCAACCCCAAGTGCAGCAGCTATTCGCGCATAGGTCAACAACTGCGGATTCGACTTCCCCGTCTCAATCACCGAAAAATTTGAAGTTTCCATACCGATCCTAAAAGCAACATCTTTCTGCGACATTTTTTGCTGGTTGCGAATCTCCCGAATCCTTTTGCCAATAAGCTTTAGCAGCACTTCGTCGGTATGTATAGACATAAGTCGAAGTTCTCGCTTTTAAATTGGGGAGATGTTATGAAAAAACATAAATAATATAGAAAATTCTTGGTTAAATATGTAAATACATATATTTGGGTAAAAAATATTCAGATATATCAAATGACTCAAATAATTAATCAGGAATTCTTAGAATTAATCCATAATACAAAAATCAAATTCACCGTCATCTTGGGATCAGGTTTTCATTATCAAGGACTTGGTGAACATTCCATGTTAAGTAACTGGAGTGCGTTGTTATCCAGGTTAACCACAACTAATAAATTAACTGGGAAATTCACGCTAGATTTTGAGTCAATCGTAATAGATAATTGCAAGGTAAATTCAGATGAACCATTCAAAAGGGCTCATGAGGTAGAAAAGCAACTTTTAGATAGGCTAGCGAAATTAATTCAGAACGAACAAAAGTATGTTGGGGAGAATCTTGATTCTTTTTCTTATCCTGACTTATTTAGTGGTAATAAAATATCAGATGTGGTGTCATTAAATTTCGATACACTACCTGAAAAGTTTTTCCTCCAGAAAATTGAAAGTTCTGAAAAATTTAACGAGAGTTCATTTCATTTAAGAACCAAGGAAAACAAACTTAGTGACAGTTTTATTACCCAAAATACATCCTTTGAGAAATACCAAAATCAGTCTGGTCATATCATTCGTTTTTGGCATCCTCATGGTACAATTGACAACCCAAAACACATGGTATTGGGAATTTCAAACTACTCAAAATTAGTTTCTGCACTTACGAGAATACGGAATCATTACAAGGCAAATGAAGATTATAATTTGCCAAATAAAGAACTCACATGGTTTTCCAAAATCGTACAAAATCCTGTTCTCATATTAGGTTCTTCGATGTCGGATTTTGAATGGGCTATGTGGTCAGCAATTGTTTACAAGTACAGAAATTTTGCAAAGCCAACTACGAAACATAATTTCTATCCTATTTTCCAAATGATGGAGATCAAACATGGCGACCAATTGAAAAATGATTGGATCCAACCACTTTTTACCGGATTAACATTTGATGAACAATGGAAGGAGCTTGAGAAATTAATGAACGAATCGAAATAAAAAATCATGAAAACACTAATTACAATACTTATCCTCTGCATCACTTCAAGTGCAATAGCCCAAATCCCATCCTACATTCCTTCAAACGGTCTTGTAGGTTGGTGGCCTTTTAATGGCAATGCGAATGATGAGAGTGGGAATGGGAATAATGGCACGCCGGGCTCAGGTGTAACATTGATTTCAGATCGATTTGGCACTAGTAATTCTGCCTACGATTTTAATGGGTATGGAAATATTTCTTTGTTGAATTTACCTACTACTGGTTCTTCAGATTTTACAATAACAAGCTGGGTCAAAACAAATGATCTTTCTGTTCGAAAAGGTATTGCTTGTTGGGGGCAGGATAGTCCTTGGCAAGGAACTTATTTTTATGTTACCGCTAATGGCAATCTAAAGTTTGATTTTGCATATAATGGCGGCCCACAGTCACCATCTTTTATTGCAGATAACTCATGGCATTTTGTAGGTATAACATGTACAAATGGTCTGATTCAACTCTATATAAATGGAATTGCTTCAGGCGCATCACTTCAGATGTCACCCAATGTAAATGGTGCAAATAAAGCTTTAGGTGCTAATATTGATAATTCAGCAAATAATAATTTTATAGGCTCACTTGATGATTTTGGCATCTGGAATCGTGCCCTTACCCCAACCGAAATCACTAATCTTTACAATTCAATTAACACACCAGCCCCAACAGTGAGTGTATCTCCGTCATCAACAACAATCTGCCCTGGGAATCCTACTACTTTAACTGCCTCAGCATGTGGTTCAACAGCTTGTTCATCATCTGGTCTACCAACTAGTTTACAAACCGGTCTTGTTGGTTATTGGCCATTTTGTGGAAATGCGAATGATGCATCTGGGAATGGGAATAATGGGACTGTAAATGGTGCTACTTTGACATCAGATCGTTATGGGAATACTAGTAGCGCATATAATTTTAACGGGAGTAGTAATTATATAGATGTGGGTAATAATAATAGTTTGAACTCTAATATTGTTACAATTAGTGCCTGGTATAATGCTGTGGACTATGGGAGTTCCGCTCAAGGTTTTCAAGGTAATTTAGTAAGTAAACGCGAACAATCGGGTTGGGGAGGCGCTTATCAATTGGCACTTATGTCAAATCCATCAAATTTGGTATATGCTCCATATACAATTGCAGGTCAAAATGGAAATGTTTATTCAACTCTTCAACCTCTAGGTCAATGGATACATGTCGTTTATGTACACGATTTAAATTCAGCAAGAATTTATATAAATGGGGTGTTGTCAGGAACTACACTTGTATCAGGGGGTTTGACATTCAATAACCTGCCAGTTTGGTTTGGTGCCCGTCCTAATGCTGGAGGTCTAAGCCACTTTTTCAACGGCAAACTCGACGACATCGCAATCTGGAACAGAGCGCTTACGGCTACCGAAATTCAACAACTTTATACTACCAGCGATGCAACCTACAGTTGGTCGCCCGGTGGTGAAACAACACCATCCATCACTGTTTCGCCAACTACCACAACAACCTATACGGTAACTGCGACTGCAAACGGTCAATCAAGTACATCATCAGCTGTTGTAACGGTAACTACGCCTCCAACTATTACACCTTCGAGTTCAAGTATTTGTGCGGGGGAGAGTACGACTTTGACGGCTACCACGAATAGTAATACATGCGCTAACTTGACAGGTTCGTTATCTTCTGGACTTGTTGGCTATTGGCCATTTTGTGGAAATGCGAATGATGTTTCAGGGAATGGGAATCACGGAACGGTTAATGGAGCAACTTTAACAACAGATCGTTTTGGTAATTCGAATAGTGCTTATAATTTTTCTGGGTCGAATGACATAGTAATATCTTCAAATTTTTATAACAACGGCTTGACTAACTCTACTATTTCCCTTTGGTTTAATACAGCAAGTACCTCGCAATTGAGTCAGTGTATCTACAATACCATACCTCATGATGGCGAGGCATTTGTTTGGAATCATGTAATAGCTCCCAACCTTATTAATCATTTTAAAAATCAAAATACTTCAATTAATCTTTGGAATATTTTCGGTGCCAACACACTCAATTACAGTGGCATTCAAACAAATAATTGGATTCATATTTCTATTGTAAAATCCAATTTAACATATACATATTTTGTCAATGGTAATATTGATAAAATCTCAATATCAACGATAGCAGCAATCAATGAAATGGTCGGCATGAGATTTGGTTCTTCCTCTGCTTATGGAGGGTCGGAGTATTTCATAGGCAAACTCGACGACATCGCCATCTGGAACAGAGCGCTTACAACAGCTGAAATTCAACAACTTTACACCCAAGGACAAACGACCTATTCTTGGTCTCCAGGTGGTGCGACAACACCGTCGATTACGGTTTCTCCGACGAGTACAACAACTTATACCTGCTCAGTGACTACAAATGGAACAACATGTTCTTCTGATCAGGTGATTACGGTGAATCCAATTCCGTTAGTAAATGCGGGAGTCGATCAGTCTGTTTGTATGGGTTCAAATGTAACGCTTAGCGCTACGGGTGCCACAACTTACGCTTGGAGTGGGGGAGTTCAAAATGGAGTTGCATTTGCGCCAACAAGTTCGGGTACTTATACGGTTACAGGAACAAGTAATGGTTGTAGTGCTACTGATGAAGTGCAAGTAACTGTTAATCCTTTACCAACGGTCAACGCTGGTCTAGACCAAACCATTTGTCAGGGGGTGAGTACGGTGCTCAATGCAAGCTCGAATGGGACGTCTTTGAGTTGGAATAATGGTGTGCAGAATAACATCAGTTTTGTGCCGAGCACCGTTGGGACAACAACATATACCGCTACGGCAACAGGTTCAAACGGATGTACTGCTATTGATAATGTTGTATTAACTGTGTTCAACAACCCAGTTGCGAACGCTGGTTTAGATGCCACGATTACCTGTGTTCAAAACGCAAGTGGCACACAAATTGGGGATGTACAGAATCCGACTTACACTTACGGCTGGACGCCTGCAACAGGTCTGAATAGCGCCACAATCGGCAATCCGATTGCCCATCCAAGCACGACAACAACCTACACGGTTATGGTTGTCAATGCCAATGGTTGTATGGGTTCTGATCAAGTAACAGTAACTGTAAATAATACGCCGCCAACTGCCAATGCAGGTTTGGATCAAAGTATTTGTATGGGCGCAAGTTTAGTGTTACAAGGAAGTACAAACGGTGCTTCGGGCACTTGGAATAATGGCGTGACCAACGGTATTCCATTTACGCCTTCTCAGATTGGTACAACTTCCTACACGTATAGCTCGATAGGTGCAAACGGCTGTGTGAACAATGACCAAGTAAGTGTAACAGTCAATGCCTTACCTGTAGCGAATTCCGGCCAAGGAGCTGTCATTACGTGTGTTCAAAATGTCAATGGGGTCCAACTAGGTGCGAACCCTATTAGTGGAAATACTTACACTTGGACGCCAACAAGCGGGCTCAATAATAGCAACACAGCGAATCCTACTGCTACACCTAATGCCACTACAACCTACACGCTCCTCATGTCGGATGCAAATGGTTGTTCGGATACTGCACAAGTAGTTGTCACGGTCAATAATAACCCACCAATTGTAGCTGCAGGCAATGACGCCAATGTATGTAATGGAGATTCTCTTTATTTATTTGCCAATGCAACGGCAGGAACTACGGTTGTTTGGAATGGCACAATTCAAAATGGCAGCAATATTCTTCCTGCGCAATCAGGTTTTCAGGTTGCTACTGCAACTGCTTTGAATGGTTGTACTGCACAAGATTCCTTGCTCGTTACTATTTTACAACCGACCACAAGTACGCTCAATGAAGTGGCTTGTGATGAGTTTGTTTTGAACGGCAACGTATATCTCCAAACGGGTACATATACCCAGTTACTGACCAACGCAGCAGGTTGTGACTCTACAATTACCCTCAATTTGACAATCAATTTGTCTCCTGCAACGCCGGTTGTCTATGTACAAAATGAAGTGAATTTATCTACAGATGTTGTGCTTGGTCAAACCTATCAATGGATTTACTGTTCAGATATGGTTCCTGTTCCGGCCGCAACAAATCCAACCTTTAATCCTACAGCAAACGCCATTTATGCGGTTGTTGTGACGAATAACTGTGGCGCCGATACTTCTAGCTGTACTACGGTTTCTACAATTGGCTTAGCTGATCACGCACAGACATCAATACTCGTTTATCCGAATCCGGGTAATGATCAAATTCATATTCAGATCAACGAAGCTTTATTAAATACAAATTATGAGATTTATGATTTGAACGGCAGAGTATTACAAAGAGGAATTTTCAACCAAATATTAAATGACCTTTACCTTGGAAATTTTGCAAGGGGAGTTTACACGCTTCGAACCATAAGTCAGTATCCAATTCAAATTATAAAACAATAAATTATGAAATTTACAGTTGCTTTCCTTTTAGTTTTAATTACAACTTTCTCATTTGCTCAAATCCCTTCATATGTGCCATCGAGTGGTTTAATTGGTTGGTGGCCATTTAATGGCAATGCTAATGATGAGAGTGGGAATGGGAATAATGGCACAGTCAGTGGGGCAGTGTTATCTGTAGACCGAAATGGCAATCCCAATTCTGCATATGCCTTTGTTAATAATATTATTACTATTTCAAATTCATTTTTTAACAATGGATGGACAAATTATTCAATTTCAATTTGGGCACTTACATCTGATATAAATATCTCCGCTCAGAATATTTATAATACGTATCCGCATGATGGGGAGGGGTTTGGATATAATCATCCAAATGCCCCTTCAAAATATAGTTTTTGGAAAAATTCAAATATAAATGTTCATGCTTGGGATATCTTTTCTGCAAACCCTTGGAACTATAATAATATACAAAGTAATCAGTGGTATCATTTAATGATTGTAAAGGAGAATTTGAACTATAAGTTTTATGTGAACGGATTACTAGATAAAACATCAATTGCGACAAACACTCCTCTTAATCAAACTTGTGGTTTAAATTTTGGTTCAATAGGATCCTCTGAATTTTTTAATGGAACGCTGGATGATATCGCGATATGGGATAGAGCATTAACAGACACTGAAATTACCACCTTGTATAATGGTTGCAATTTAGTAATCTCTTCCCAACCGAATAATCAAAATGTAAATCTATCGGCCGGAACTGTAAATTTTAGTGTTGGTTCTTCTATTACATCAGCTATTTACCAATGGCAAACAAATCTTGGATTGGGTTTTCAAAATATCAGTAATGCGGGGCAGTATAGTGGAGCTCAAATGCCTACTTTAACCTTGTCGAATATTTCAATCTCAAATAATAATCAGCAATTCCGTTGTATTGTAAGTGAAGGGGGTTGTTCTGATACAACAGATATTGCTCAATTAACAATAATTGATGATGCTGAGATTCCTGAAAATTTAGAAGCAAAATTCCAAATCTTTCCAAATCCTGTAGAAGATAAACTCATATTGCATGGATTAACTATTGAAGACAATCAATATGAAGTCGTAAGTGTTGAAGGAAAAGTAATTCAACATGGATTAACTTCTGGAGAAATCCAAACTGATAATTTGAATAGAGGTAGATATTTTCTTAGAATTAATAATCAAGAAATTCCTTTTGTTAAAAATTAGAAGAAGGTCCGGCCCCGCAAGGGGCTTTTTTATTTCTCCTCCTCAAATTCTTCAAACGCTTCATCGGCAAAGACGTCGTCGATGAGCAGTTGGTCATCGCCATTGGCATGCATTTCTTTAAAAGCTTGGTCCCAGTTTTCTCTTGGTTGTGTTTTCATGTATGAGTAGTTTAGTTTTTCCTCTTACCTTTTGAAGTGCTTGTGCTCTTGAGAAATGCAACTTGTGCTAAGGCTTCTTGCAAGGTGATTGGAGGCTGCTTGGATAGTGCTTCCATACCTAACTTTGCTCTTTCCTGAAATGATAGATTTGATTTCATCTTTTAATTCTTGAGACATTGCAAAATTACGTTTTTTCCATCACCAAAAATAGCCTAAAAGGATGATGGGACGTTAAGTAATTTTACGGACAAGCCTCTCAATTCCTTAACTTGCCCAAAACAAAAAAAGCGCACAGAATCTGCGCGCTTTCATTTGGAATAATCGTGATTTTATAGCTTATTGACCTTGCCTTGGTAGGTTTTTCCTGCAGAGATGACTGTGTAGAAATATATACCTGATGGAAGGTTTGTGATATCGATTGTAGCTTCGGTGGTGTTCAATTGCAATTGACCATTGATATTATAGATTGCAACGTGGTCAATAGCTCCTGAGGTTTCGAATGTTAAAATACCTGAGGTAGGATTTGGATAGACATTGAGCATTGCGGAAGTCATTTGAGCTACGCTGTTCATGCCTGTAACAGAGAAGTTATCCAAATATAGTGTACTTCCTGGCATACCTGTACCTGTACCAAAAGCAGCTGCCATTGATGAAGATGCAAAGATTACAAATTGATTTGCTGTTCCGGTACCATTCGGATTTTGTTGAAACGGTAATGATTCTGTTACCCATGTTGCTCCGGATCCGGTGTAGACTCCAAATGTTTGGTAAAGCAAAACGTCGTCATTTGGACCAGCACCCATAGTATCTAGAAATTCGGCTACAACTACAGCGGTGTCACCAGCTGCAATTTGTTTCTTGTAAGCAAAATTTAAAGTCATGGTGGAAATGTTGTTCCAGTTTCCATTCACGGTTTGCGTGATGAGGCCTGGGATGGTGTCTGAACCCCAGCTAAGAAGTGCGTTGGTAACTGGATCATTGATAGTAGCAAGTTTAGCCGATTGTGTGCCAGCATGGTGCGGCAGTTTCCATGGAATACAAGCCTTGGCCCCAGCCAGGACAATCTGTAGCTATGCCTGGAAGTAAAGGCGTTGCCGTTTGTTCAAAATTGCCATTTAATAAGCCTTGCGCATTTGTAGTCAGGCAAGCACCTAAAAATAAAATAGAGAGTAAAGTTTTTTTCATATCAATTATATAGTTTTCAAAAATAGTCATTTTCAATGAATTGTGCTTGGAGTTAGAACTGGAAAAGACCGCTGATCAGGTGGGCGCAGATGTATTTCATTCATTAACGGTAGTCATTTCAAATTTTTACTTAAAATTGTTCAAACTTTAAAACGATATACAATGAAAAAACTACTGATTTCTATTTCCATTTTGACTTGTGTAGGAGCCGCAAAGGCGCAGATCATTACCGCTGATGCTTCTGTGAAGTATGCGTATAGTACCACCGGACTTTTCAATAAAAGCATCTCTGATTTGGGAGCTTCACAAGATTACGATGTGGCATTTAGTTCCAATTACGGTTTAGCTGGCACTGTCAATTTCGGAAAAGTTGGAGTGGGTATTGAGTGTTTATTGGGCAACTTTAAGGCGGGTTACCAAGGTAATCAAGGGCTTTTGGGTGGGGCATATACGTCAGAAGTGAATTTAAAAACAACGCAAATTCCAATTTACTTGCGCTTGGGCGAGTCAAAAGGATCTTTTGGCGAGTTTGGTGTCGTGATGAACAACGTGAGAGGAGCTACATATACCAATTACAATTCCTTGATTGATCCGCCACAAGCTCAAGACGTGAGCAGCCAATACCAAAATTTCATGGGCTACATGGTTGGTGTAGGAGGTCGTTTTGGCTTGTTAGATTTACCTGTAATGGTTTCTGTAAGCGGACGCTTTATGTTCAGTACTGCCGATGCAAAAGGCGTGGATGCTTTGGGTGCTGATTTGGATTTGTATAATCCGTATAACAAAACCAATGCAGCTTCAGTTGGCTTGCATGTTGGCGTAGTTTATTCGATAGACTAATCTATATATTTTGGAAACAAAAAAGGCGCCGAGAAGGCGCCTTTTTTGTTTTGTACTTGAACCCGAACTTAAGGTTTGACCAAATGGACAAAACCGTGAAGGGTGTAAAGTGTTTTTTCTTTGTTGTCGTATGCGTATTTTTCGCTTTTTGGCGTCGCCGTGTAGAAATAGACGCCTTCGTCTAGCGCTTTGCCGTTCATGTCGGTGCCGTTCCAGTCGTTGAGGTAGTTGTCATTTTCGTAGATGAGGTTGCCCCAGCGGTTGAAAATTTGGATACTCACTTGGTCGTAGTCTTCCCAGTTTTGGATCACGAGTAGTTCGTTGAGGTTGTCGTTGTCTAGGGTAAGTACATTTGGCACCACCAACGGACACTGGTTGTAAACGCGGATGTTTGGCGAAGTGATGGTTTTGGCGCATTGGTCCATGACGTAGACCTGGAAGTTGTTGAGGTTCGGTTCTAGGATACCCGGTTGCACGTATACGGTGTCGTTGTTTGGGAAACCGCCCGGCCCCCAAACGTAGCTGTAGGGAGAGATGCCATTCTGGACCTCACACCAAATATTGGTGCCTTGACCGAAATCTGCACAGACATTTAAGGAGTCTACAGCAGTAATGGTCATTGGGGTGTAGTTAATGATATCCAGCGAGATAGATGTGGTGTCAAAAGAACCGTCGCAAGGGTTGGGTAAAATGACGTTGAAGAAGACCGTTTCGGTACCTTCGGGCAAGCCGTCTAAGAAGGCAGAAATGCCAATGGTGTCGGAGGCGACTCCTGCCGGAATAATGAGTGTGTCGTTGATGAAAGGGTAGTCGTCGCCGTTGGTAGCGGTACCACCCAAGTTGATTTGCACCACTAAATTGGTAGTGAGGTCGGTGCGCTTGACAATAAAGCCCGCAAAACCGCAGTCTTCGATGAGTTGAGTTGGCCCCGTGACATCGACTTCTATCGGCACTTCTACCTGACAAGCGACGACGCGGTAGCCGAAAGTTCTGATTTTGGTATTGATCAGGATGCCGTTGCGCCATTCTTTAACAGCTACACCTGCCACATAACTACCGATCAGATTGGGTGTGAAGGTCATAAAGCCCGTGACCGGATCAATGGTGATGACGGATCCAGCTCCAAAAGGAACGGTTTCCGTGAATGTCGGATTCCAGGTTACTGGGCTATAAGGCGCCGCTGTTTCTGGGTCTGGTACTACATTAGAAACACTTCCGCCAAGCAATGGCGCCATGAGTTCGTAACTCAGGGAGTCTCCGTCGGGGTCAAAAGCGGCGTGGTCAAAATCTAGGGTGTTTTGCGAACACAAAATAAGCGGCGGATAATTGATAAAGCGCGCGCCCTGGTTGTGCACGCCAACAAGAGCTGTACCTGGAATAAAAGTGGTGAGCGTGATGCCGTTACTTGCGGGGTCGACGATGTTGTCTATTGCGCCGGTCCAGCAGCAGCGCTGGTAAGAAATGTAATATCCTTGAACGGTGAGCGGTAGCGTCACGGTATCGATGTAAATAGCGCGCTCCACGCAGATGTCGTTCGGCACGGTAACGCAAGGGTCGTCATAGACAATTGGTAAAATATTTTGAGAAAAAGGCGCGATTTCTCGGGTCATGAAAATGCTCCCATCGGCCAAAAAGATGGTGTAGTTGAGCGGATTGTCGAAACTTGTTGCGGAGTTGCAGTCGCGGTAGATTTCGATGGTGATTTTGTATTGGTTGTTACCGAGTGAATCGTAATAGATTTCACCGCCGATAATGTGGCTTGCCCAGCTGTTAAAGCTGAATAAAAGTCCGATTAATAATGCAAATAAAGTGGTTTGGAGACGCATGCGCATGAATTTTGTATATTCGTTGTTGATGTCAAAGGTAAGCTTGTTTTTTTTAAGTGTGTGTTTCTTTTTGGTTTTGCAAATTACTGCACAGACCGAAAAGCAACTCCGTTCGGAATTAGCGCGCACGAAAGACAAGACGGCGCAATTGCAAATAAGGTTGCGTCTGATCGATGCGATTTACGAAAGTAACCGCAACCAATGGCAAAACGAGGTTCAATTATTGGTTTCACAACGCCGTGCCTATTCAGGTCAAGCCAATCAGGTCCTCATCTCCTTGCTTGCTGCAGAGCGCGCCAACTTCTTAGGAAATAGAAAATTGCTGGTGCAAATATTTGATTCCCAGCTTCAAGAGGCCCATTTTCACAATTCCAAACTCAATTGGCGCAAAAATATATTGGGTTGTGCCGTTCATCCAAACGATCCACAATATCACTACACGCGCCTTTTGGCACAAATGAATAGAGCCCTCAAAAACCGAGAGCAAACAGCATTGTATCTGCAAATTGCCAAAAATTTTTCGGCTGTTTATCAAAAAGACTCTGCTCTTTGGGCCAGTAACCGCGCCCTACAGCTGGCCAAGCGCTCAGACAAGCGCTGGGTACTCATCGAGGCCATGCAACAACAAGCCGAGGTCTATTGGCAATTCAATTTATTCGAGCAGGCTGTTCAGCGGTCTATTTTTTCTTTGCAACTCGCTGAAGAGGCTGCCCTAGACTATTATAAACAGCGACCGCTCTTGCTCATTGCATCGATCTCTACGGATGTGAAGAATTACAATGAAGCAGTGACCTACCTCAAATTGGCCCAAGAACTCGCACAAACCATGAAAGACCAGCGCAGTTTGGCGTATGCGCACTATCTATTTGGCAAGTATTATCTAGGTATAAATGCCCCTTCAAAAGCCTTACAACGTGCCACTATGGCTTATCATTGGTTCAAAGAAGCAGGTGAAGTACGCTATGCCCATCGTTCGCGCTTACTGATGCTAGTAGCGCTGCGCGATGCAGGTGGGCAAACAGGATCGAAGTTCAGCAGTTTTGTCGCCTCTATTGCACAAGAACCAGACCCCATACTGCTTTCAGAAACTTATTATGAATACGGTCAGTATTTATTGGCAGCACAGCAATTTTCTCAGGCAAAAGTTGCTTTTGAGAAAAGTTTGAGTTGCTTGCCTTTTGAATCCTTGATCCGGCCGAAAATTGCCAATACGTATCGGGCGTTGGCCTCAATTGCATCCAAAACTGGGCATTTGGCGCAGGCGTATCAGCACCAACAAAAATACAGCAGTTGGCTTGAAAACAGCCCCGTTTGGCGCAGTGCCGCACGCATAGAAGAGATGGCAGCGGCCAATTTGCGCGAAGAACGCGAACGCCTCATCTTGAACCAACAGGCGTCAATTGAGCGCGCACAAAAAGAGCGCGAAATCATCGAGCTCCAACGCGACCGCCAGTTGGTTATTTCCATTCTTTTTATTTTCGCTATCATTTTTGGGGTCATTATTTACATGCTCAGAATGCAGCAGGCCAAGATCAAGCAGGAGCAGCGGGAGGCAGAGCTGTCTCAAACACTTTTGCGCACGCAAATGAATCCGCATTTTGTCTTCAATGCCATGTCGGTTATTCAGAGTTATATCTACGAGAATGACCCCGCCAAATCATCGCAGTTTTTGGTCAATTTTTCCAGGCTCATGCGCCTCATTCTAGAAAACTCACCTAAAGAGTTCATTCCTATAGAACTCGAAAGAGAAATCCTAGATAAATACCTCACCGCCCAAAAGATGCGCTTTGAAAACCGTTTCGACTACGAGCTTCTCATCAGCGATGACCTCCTCTTCAATAAAGCCATGGTCTCGCCCATGATTACCCAGCCTTTTATTGAGAACGCCATCGAACACGGTCAACTACACTCCGTGAAAGATGGCAAAATCTCCGTAAATATTTACGCTAAAGATGCGCAGCTTTATATCCAAATTCAAGACAACGGCGTCGGTCGCAAGAAGTCTGCCGATACCAAGAAAATAAAGGCGCATAAAAGTATGGCGATAGATATTACGCGCGAACGCATCGCTATTCTCAATAAAAAGTATAAATTTAATGGTAGCTTGACCATGAGCGATCTAGACACCGTTTCTCAGACCGGAACAGTCGTGACGCTCATCTTGCCCCTAAAGTACGAAACCGAACAATAAAACTACATGTGCCATGAGTCGAAAAGTACTGATCATCGATGACGAAAAACCAACCCGGACTTTCATCCGCAAAATGCTCGAATCCTTTGATTTGAATCTGAGCGTTTATACCGATGGAGAAAACGTAGCGTCCGGTATCGAGGCTATAGAAGACATCCAACCAGATATCGTTTTACTTGATATCCAAATGCCTGACGGCAATGGTTTTGACGTCCTTAGACAGGTCAAGTACAAGGCGTTTGAAGTGATTTTCATCACGGCCTTTCAGGAGTTTGCTGTACAAGCCATTAAATTTTCGGCCTTAGACTACATTTTAAAGCCCATAGACGCAGAGGAACTCCACACCGCCATGACCAACGCCTTGCAATTGGTGGAGCACAAAAAAGACGATACGCAGTTTCAAGCCCTACAGCACAACATTCAGCCGCAGCACAAGCGCAAACTCGTCCTCAAGACACAAGAGAGCATTTTTGTGATTGAAATAGACGATATCGTGCACTGCGAGGCAGATAAAAACTATACGTTTTTCTACCTCAACGACGGCAAGAAAATTTTGGTGTCCAAAACTTTAAAAGACTACGACACCATGCTTGCTGGCTTCTCCTTTTTTAGGGTGCATCAGTCGCATTTGATTAACCTCAATTATGTGGAGCGCTACGACAAGCACGACGGCGGCTCGGTAATCTTAAAAGACGGCACCGCTATTCCGTTGTCTCCGGCCAAAAAAGAGCAGTTTTTTAAGAGCCTAGACTTACTTTAGGGCGCTTTCTAGGTCTGCGATGAGGTCTTCGGCGTCTTCAATGCCCACACTCAAGCGGATCAAAGAATCGACTACACCACTCTGCTCGCGTACTTCCTTCGGAATAGACGCGTGGGTCATGGTCGCCGGGTGCCCAATAAGCGACTCAACGCCACCCAAAGACTCCGCAAGCGCAAATATTTCTACTTTCTTGACCAAATCTAGCGCATCTTGTAACTGATTGCCTTTGAGCGTAAAAGAGATCATGCCGCCAAAGCCACGCATTTGTTTTTTAGCGACGTCGTGGTTGGGGTGCGTTTGAAATCCTGGCCAGTATACTTTGTCTACTTTTGGATGCGTTTGTAGGTAGCGCGCAATTTTTTCGCCGTTTTCGCAATGGCGTTGCATGCGCAAGTGCAGGGTTTTGATGCCGCGCAAGACCAAAAAGGAGTCCATAGGTGCAGTAACTGCGCCCGACGAATTTTGGATGCGGTACATTTCTGTAGCGAGGTCGTCGTCATTACAGACCAAAGCGCCCATTACGACATCTGAATGGCCGCCTAGGTATTTGGTGACGGAGTGCATGACCATATCGGCGCCTAAATCGAGCGGATTTTGTAAATATGGTGTGGCAAAAGTGTTGTCTACGCACAAAAGTGCGCCGGCTTTTTTGGAAATTTGTGCCATAGCCTCGATATCGATGATATTCATCATGGGGTTTGTTGGCGTCTCGACCCAAATAAGTTTGGTGTTTTCATTGACCAAAGCCTCAACAGCCGCTGGGTTTTGCATGTCTACAAAATGAAAAACCAAGCCGTATTTGGCAAAAATAGTATTAAAGATGCGGTAAGATCCGCCATATAGGTCATTTGTAGAGATGATTTCGTCGCCAGGGTTGAGCATTTTGATCACGCAGTCAATAGCGGCCAAGCCAGAGCCAAAGCAAGCACCGTGCTTACCGTTTTCTATGGCTGCGATGTTCTTCTCGAGCGCATGGCGCGTTGGGTTGAGTGTTCTGGAATATTCGTAGCCCTTGTGATTGCCAACGCCATCTTGCACATAAGTGGAGGTTTGGTAAATAGGGGTCATGATGGCGCCAGTGGCTGGATCTGGGTGAACGCCAGCGTGAATGGCTTTGGTGGCAAATTTCATAGTCAAAAGTGTTTCGACAAAATTAATAGAATCCTTTAAGGCAGGCCCAATTCGAGCGCAGGATCCCAAAAAACTTTTTGAAAGTCTTGGATTTGATTCTGCACGACATAAATTCCTTCTTCTTGCAAGCGCAGTTCCATGGTGTTGGGCCCGTCAAAATGGTGTTTACCACTCAACAAGCCAACCCGATTCACCACCCGGTGTGCGGGAATATCTGGTAGCAGATGACTCGCGTTCATGGCCCAGCCCACCATTCGGGCCCCTTGTTTGGCACCCAAGTAATTGGCAATGGCTCCATAACTGCTGACGCGTCCGCTGGGGATGAGCCGCACGACGTCGTATACATCTTGGAAGAAATCTTTGTTTTTGTGCACCTTCAAAGATAAAAAAAAGCCACCTGTTGGGGTGGCTTTTCATGCTATTCAAAGTGCTAAATTAGTGTTTATCGCAACAAGCCGGCTTGTCAGCAGCACATTTTGAGTCTTGCTTACAAGAACCGCCATTCATTTGGCATTCTGTTCCTGCTTTGCATTCTTTTTTCGTTGTTTCGGCGCCGTTGCCCAAGATAGGAGCAATCACCAAACCAATTAGGCACGTCAATTTGATCAAAATGTTCATTGATGGGCCTGATGTGTCTTTGAAGGGGTCACCAACGGTGTCGCCGGTAACTGCTGCTTTGTGCGCATCAGATCCTTTGTAAGTCATTTCGCCGTTGATTTCAACACCAGCTTCGAAGGATTTTTTAGCGTTGTCCCAAGCACCACCAGCGTTGTTTTGGAAAACTGCCCAAAGCACACCAGAAACCGTTACACCAGCCATATAACCACCGAGCATTTCGGCGATCAATTGGTTGTCAGAAGGGTAAACTAATTTGCCAAGCATTACAATGGCAATGGGCAATCCAATGGTAAGGATACCAGGAAGCATCATTTCGCGGAGGGCAGCTTTTGTAGAGATTTCTACACATTTGCCGTATTCTGGCTTGCCGGTACCTTCCATGATTCCTGGAATTTCTTTGAACTGACGACGCACTTCATAAACCATGTCCATTGCTGCTTTACCAACTGAGTTCATGGCAAGTGCAGAGAAAACAACTGGAACCATACCGCCGATGAATAACATGGCAAGTACAGGCGCTTTAAAGATGTTGATACCATCGATACCTGTAAAGGTCACATAAGCGGCAAACAAAGCCAATGAAGTAAGTGCAGCAGAAGCAATTGCAAATCCTTTACCAGTTGCTGCAGTTGTGTTACCAACTGAGTCTAAGATATCTGTGCGGGTACGTACTTCTTTAGGAAGTTCGCTCATTTCAGCGATACCACCAGCGTTGTCAGAGATCGGACCAAATGCATCGATTGCTAATTGCATAGCAGTTGTTGCCATCATGGCAGAAGCAGCGAGTGCCACACCGTAGAAACCTGCAAGCGCATAAGTAGACCAGATAGCCGCAGCAAACAATAAGACAGTAGGGAAGGTAGAAATCATACCTGTAGCCAAACCAGCAATGACGTTGGTGCCGGCGCCAGTGGAAGATTTTTGAACGATTTTCAAGACTGGCTTTGTACCTAAGCCCGTGTAGTATTCTGTTACAGAAGAAATGGCACCACCAACGAACAAGCCGATGAGGGTAGCATAAAATACGCTCATTGAAGAAACGTTTTTCATTCCTTCGCCGAAGAAGGTCATTTTCATGTTGGCTGGCAACATATACTGAACGAGGAAGAAACAAGCAACAGCTGTAAGGGCGATAGATACCCAGTTACCGATGTTGAGTGCTTTTTGTACTTCTGCTTCTTTTGCAGAATCAGAGCTGATTTTAACGAGGAGCGTACCGATGATCGAGAATAAGATACCGAAACCGGCAATAGCCATTGGCAATAAGATGGGGCCAATACCGCCAAATGCATCTTTGATACCGCCCATGTCACTGATGACATAATTACCAAGAACCATTGCAGCCAATACGGTAGCTACATAAGAACCAAAGAGATCAGCGCCCATTCCGGCAACGTCACCTACGTTGTCGCCAACGTTATCGGCAATTGTTGCAGGATTGCGTGGGTCGTCTTCTGGAATGCCAGCTTCTACTTTTCCAACTAAGTCAGCACCTACGTCAGCAGCTTTGGTATAAATACCACCCCCTACGCGTGCAAACAATGCGATAGACTCTGCACCCAAAGAAAAACCAGCTAGGGTTTCGAGTACTACGGTCATTTGCTCAGAGTTAGTCCAATGACCACCCATGAAGATGTTGTAGAATAAAATGAAGAAGCCAGTTAAGCCTAAAACAGCCAAACCAGCAACACCCAAGCCCATAACTGTTCCGCCACCGAAAGATACTTTCAAGGCTTGTGGAAGGCTAGTACGTGCAGCTTGCGTGGTACGAACGTTGGTTTTGGTGGCGATTTTCATCCCCATGTTTCCTGCTAAAGCAGAGAAAATAGCACCAAAAATAAAAGCAACTACTATTAATAAATGCGTTTTGACTCCTGGAAGGAAGGTAATTCCTGCCAAAACAACGCTTGAAATGAGCACAAAAATGGCCAAAAGGCGGTACTCTGCTTTCAAAAAGGCGAGTGCACCTTCGTAGATGTAATCTGAAATTTCTTTCATTTTTCCATCACCTGCGTCTTGCTTTAATACCCAAGCGCGCTTCATTGCCATAAATAGTAATCCGATAATTGCCATTACTATTGGCACATAAATCATCATTGATTCCATACTGATCTGTTAATTTGTAAAATATTAATTAGCTGGCAAAAGTAGCTGATTTCGCCTAGGAAAGCAAATACGGAAATAAAAAAGAAGGGTTACGTTTTGATCACGTAAATGTGAAGCGCTTATATATACCCGCCAATTTTGATGATGCGGAGTTTTTCACCGTAAACTTTCTTGAGTTCGTCGAGCACGGGCGACATCGTTTTGCACGGACCACACCAAGTGGCAAAAAAATCGACTAAAGTTGGTGTTGGCGCGCTGATGATTTCTTTGAATTTTCCCATTTGGCAAAGTTAAGTCATCAATTTGGTTTGAATTGTAACTTATAGCACATTCAAATAATTGAGTAAAAAGAGTAAGACACAAAAAAGGCCCGAAGTGATTCGAGCCTTTTCTATTAATTGGATTGAAACTTATTGTTTGGTGTAAGTTGCTACACAAGTGCCGCTTCCGCCAATAAGTGGAAGGGTGTTGTCATAAGTATAGGTAATGGTGATGGTGTTCGCTTGGTTGTTGATGCTGCCTACGCCGGAAAAAGTCACCTGACCAAGTGTAACATCGATGGTTTGAGTTGGAATATTGATGTTGTTTCCGTTGATAGTCGCGTTAGCTGTTCCGCCAAAAATATTGAACATGTTGTCAATAATTAAATCATTGGCACCGGCGCCTGCCGAAATTACAGGAGCGGCAGCTAAAGGAAATGAATTGCCACAATCGCTCGCAACTGCCCAAGTAACCAACCAGTTGTCTTGGCCGATGTTGACGTTTACAGTGCGTGTTGCGGTTGCTGTTCCGTTTTCATTGGTGGCCGTGTAGGTGACTACATAGGTGCCTTTTGTTGTGGCATCTACTTGGCTGCTCGTGTTAACTGTTACAGCTGAGCCATCTTTGTTGGTCGCTGTTGCGCCAGCATCTGAGTAGGTGTCGCCTACATTGATGTTTTCGGGGTTGTTGCCATTTATAGTAATGGATGGGGCATATTTACAAGTTCCGTCGTCTTTTTTAGCTGCAGAATTGTAGTTGACTGCGTCTTGGTCGGTGCAGCCCTTTTTCTTGCAGCTTGCAGTTGTGCCAATAAGTAATGCCGAAAAGGCGATTAGTGAGAGGTAAGTTTTCATAGTTGAATTGCGTTTAAGTGTTCCGAAATTATAAAATTGCTGGGCAATAGACAAATAAACGCACGTCATTTATTTTTATTGCAAAAAAAAACGGCGCTCCTAAGAACGCCGCTTCCAACCAAACGATAGGTCTAGTCTTGCAACACTTCATTCTGACCAGTCGGTGTTGCGAGCGCATTTTTGATTTTAGCTTCTAGTTCTTCCATGAGTTCTGGATTGTCTAGAATAAGTGCTTTAATGGCATCGCGCCCTTGTCCGAGTTTGGTTTCTCCGTAAGAGAACCAAGAACCGCTTTTCTTGAGGATGTTGAGGTCTACACCAAGGTCGATGATTTCACCTACTTTAGAGATGCCTTCGCCGTACATGATGTCGAACTCTGCTTTTCTGAAAGGAGGTGCCACTTTGTTCTTGACAACTTTGACTTTGACGCGGTTACCGATGATGTCTTCGCCGTCTTTGAGTTGTGCCGCCCTGCGGATATCGATGCGGATAGAGGAGTAAAACTTAAGGGCGTTACCACCTGTAGTGGTTTCGGGGTTGCCGAACATGACGCCGATTTTGTCTCGCAATTGGTTGATGAAGATACAGCAGCAGCCAGCCTTGTTGATTGAGCCCGTCAGTTTGCGAAGTGCTTTAGACATGAGGCGAGCCTGCAAGCCCATTTGGGAATCGCCCATTTCGCCTTCAATTTCTGCTTTCGGCGTCAGGGCCGCAACGGAGTCAATGACGATGAGGTCGATGGCGCCTGAACGGATGAGGTTGTCGGCGATTTCAAGAGCTTGTTCGCCGTTGTCTGGTTGCGAGATAAGGAGATTGGAGATGTCTACACCTAGTTTTTGAGCGTAAAATTGGTCAAAGGCGTGTTCGGCATCTATGAATGCGGCAATACCACCTTGTTTTTGAACTTCGGCAATGGCGTGAATGGCCAGTGTTGTTTTACCAGAAGATTCTGGCCCGTAGATTTCTACAACGCGCCCTTTCGGATAGCCATTGATACCTAAGGCGAGGTCTAGTGTAAGAGATCCGGTAGGAATCACTTCTACTTGTTCGACAGGGGCATCGCCGAGTTTCATGACGGCTCCTTTTCCGAAGGCTTTGTCAAGCTTTTCCATGGTCAGTTGGAGTGCTTTGAGTTTTTCGAGGTTTTGTTCTTTAGACATATCGTTTGTTGTTTTGAGCGAGGCTCGGTGAATAATTTTTACAAAGTTGCTAGATGATGGACGTAATCAACTTACGTTCTACTGAAAACAAGCCAAAACTTCGTTGGCGTGGTCTTTTGTATTCGGTTTTTCGATGATTTTAATTAGGGTGTTTGTTTGGTCAAAGATGAATGTCATGCGGTGAATACCGTCGTAAACACGCCCCATGAATTTTTTAGACCCCCAAACGCCGAATTGTTGGATGATGGTTTTTTCGGGATCGGAGATCAGTGGAAAATTCAGTTGGTACTTATTTACAAATTTCATGTGAGCAGCAACGCTATCGGCACTGATGCCAATGACATTGACTTGTGCGGCGAGCAGTGCTTCTTGGCCGTCGCGGATACTGCAAGCTTGGGCAGTGCAGCCTGGGGTGTCGTCTTTAGGGTAAAAGTAGATGACAAGATTTTTGCCAGCGTAAGATGCGCTGTCGATGGATTCGCCGTTTTGGTCAGTGCCAATAAAAGCTGGAAGCTTGCTTCCGAGGGTAAGTGTTGTCATAATGCTTAAAAAATAATCGGTGTAACGATGAAAAACTAATCAAAAGTAAAAACTATTCACCAATAACAAAACATCATTCGCAAAAAAGTTTTACTGTTGTCCGTATTTTAACAGACGAAAAAGAAATACGCACCAAGAAAAGATGCTAATTGCCCCGCCAATTGGTGTTACTGGGCCCAGAAAGGCAAATGAATCGGTGCCGAAAAAGTGGCGACCTAGCACCAAGCCATAAATGGAGAAACTAAACAAAAACATACCAATGAGCATGGCCCACAAAATGCCTTTCATCGGAAAAGCCAAGCGCTGACTATTCAATGAGAGGATGAAGACACCCATGGATAAAAATCCTTGATAGCGCAACCCTACTTCAAAAGTGGCCAATTGTGCGGGCTCGAGAATAGCTTTAAGGGCATGAGCCCCAAAGGCGCCAAATACAATAGATAACATGATCAGGAGGCCTGCTAAAAATGTAGTTTGTTTTTCCATACTGCGAAATTGTAAAAAAAAGACAAACCAAGTGTATCTTTGTGCACATGCGTTCGCTAAGTTTCTTCTTATTCTTTTTATTACTCAGTTGTGAGCAGGCCAAACCGCGTACTTACGACTATATCCAATACAGTGCTTTAGATTTGAGCACTTACGATTTGTCGGCGCGCATCATGTTGCCCAATGCCAGTGCCGGAATCGGTACCTCCATGAAACCGAAAGTCGCATACGAAATAGGTGGATTCAAATGGAAACTCAGTGTGGGGCGCAATTTTACACTCCTAATTGAAGACTACGGCGACTACGCCTATCGTTTTGCCGAATTCAAGCGCAAATTGCTCAAGCCCAATCCTTTCTTCGAAATTGAGATGGTGAGGCAAACCAAAGACATCCTCATTTATAGAAGAATCGTGAAGGGCGAGTTTGTCTCACAGAAAAACGCAAGGTTTTATATATACAGCGTCAAGCGCATCCGTGAAAACTATTATGAAATCATGAACCGCGAACAAGGCGACACCAAAAGGGTTGTAGATTTCATGTATCACTCCATTCAATCATTAAAAGCGAATAATGCACATTAACAGAGAAGACGTACTTGCCGTTTTAGGCAAAATAACTGAGCCCGATCTTAAAAATGATTTGGTGAGCCTCAATTTAATCGAAGACTTGCAAATCAATGACAGCACCATTCACGTGGGTGTTAAAATTTCGAACCCCGCGCTACATGCCAGAAAACGCATGCAAGAAGCCATAGAATTCAATTTAAAGCGCGTATTCGGACAAGAAATCCAAGTACAGTGCCGCGTTCAAGGTCTCGATGCAGAAAGCCGAACAGCGCGACGAAAAATTCTGCCAGACGTCAAGCATATCATTGCTGTGGCATCGGGTAAGGGTGGCGTTGGCAAGTCCACCATTACAGCCAATTTAGCTGGTGGCTTGGCTAAAAAAGGTTATCGTGTCGGTATTGTCGATGCCGATATCCACGGACCTTCGATGCCCACCATGTTCGATTTAGTAGGCGAGCGCCCCAAAATGACAGACGTCAATGGGCAATCGCTTATTGCGCCGATTGAGTCCAACGGCATCAAGATTTTATCGATCGGATTTTTCACGAGTCAAGACGACGCAGTTGTTTGGAGAGGCCCAATGGCTTCCAAAGCGCTCACCCAGCTTTTTACCGACGCGCATTGGGGCGAACTCGATTTCTTACTCGTCGACCTCCCTCCAGGAACCAGCGACATCCACTTGTCTTTGATGCAAACCGTTCCTTTAGACGGCGTGGTGATTGTCAGTACACCGCAAGAAGTGGCACTAGCCGACGCGCGACGAGGCATTCAAATGTTCAGACTCGATTCTTTTAAAGTACCGATTGTCGGTATTGTCGAAAACATGGCATACTTCACACCCGCGGAATTGCCCGACAACAAATACTATATTTTTGGCCGCGATGGCGCCAAGAATTTAGCGCAAGGCATGCAAGTGCCATTTTTGGGCAGTATTCCATTGGTTCAGGGTGTGTGCGAAGCTGGAGATGCCGGCAGACCCGCTGTTTTTCAGCAAAATACCCCCACAACAAGCGCTTTTGAAGAATTAGTTCATAACTTTGAAACGGAATTAAACGCCATTATCGCAACGCGCAAAACCCAAGCATGACAAACAACAAAGAAGAACTCCGCAGCAAAGTTTTAGTGGCACTTGATCAGCTCAGACCCTTTTTGCACGCCGATGGCGGCGATATGGAACTCATCGATATCACCGATGACGCCATTGTTCAAGTCCGTCTGTTGGGCTCTTGCAGCGACTGCTCGATGTCTCAAATGACCATCAAAGGTGGACTGGAAGAAGCGCTTAAGATGGCGGCGCCAGAACTCAAAGGTGTAGTAGCGGTTTAACGCATGAAAATTCGGTTTTTAGTCGTTGGGAAAACTGCATTCGAGGACCTCAAAGTCGGCGAACAACGCTACCAGCAACGCCTGGGTCATTACTGTTCTTTTGAAAGAATTGAACTCCCAGACATTAAAAATCCGAAGGCACTCAGCCAAACCCAAATCAAGGAGAAAGAAGGTCTTCAAATCTTAGCCAAAATCAATCCAACTGACTTTTTGATCCTGCTCGATGAAAACGGAAAGCAGTTCAGTTCGGTAGATTTTGCCAATTGGTTGGCCCAAAAACAATTACAGCATACGGGTGCTTTTGTGTTTGTCATAGGTGGAGCCTATGGCTTTAGTCCGGCTGTATACGAGCGCGCGCCATTCAAGCAGTCGCTTTCCAACATGACTTTCTCGCATCAGATGGTCCGCATGATTTTTCTCGAACAATTATACCGCGCTTTCAGCATCCTCAAAGGAGAGCCCTACCACCATGCCTGAGCACTTGTTTTTACACGAATTGATTTTCAAGAAGCCCGCTGGCACGAGCCGTGGTGTTTTGCATACCAAGCCTTCTTGGATCTACAATTATACCCTGGCAAATGGTACTGAAATTCAAACAGAATTCCCTATCATTCCAGGTTTGTCGCCAGAATATCAAAATAAACATCAATATGAGGCGCAATTAAATCTGTTCATCAAGGCGTTTGAACCTTTTCTATTGATGTGGTCGGAGCTTGATTTTTTTACAGACCCCACTTTTCTAGCTTTTGCCTCTCAATGGAAACATTTTCCCTCGTTTATCTTTGGCCTAGAAGTTTTATTGCTGGGCATCCGTGCACAAGGAGCACCTATTTTATTCGATACGCTATTTACACGCCAACAAGCCAGCATGCCGATCAATGGATTGGTTTGGATGGGTACGCTTGCCGACATGCGTGCACAAGCCATCGAAAAAATTGCTGCGGGTTTTCGGACTGTTAAACTCAAAATTGGCGCACTAGATTGGCCCCAAGAATTGTTGCTGCTTCAGGAACTTCGTGCGCATGCGCCTGTAACGGAGCTCACCATCCGCGTCGATGCCAACGGTGCGTTTTCACCTTCCGAAATTGGTTCCGTACTCGAAGAATTGGCGCGCCTAGAAGTGCATAGCATAGAGCAGCCCATTGCTGCAGGTCAATACCACGAAATGTCTAATTTGTGTAAGGATACCAAAGTGCCAATTGCCTTAGATGAAGAATTAATAGGGCTTACTTCTCGAGCTAAAAAAATAGCGTTGCTCGAGCAAATTAGACCACAATATATTATTTTGAAGCCAAGTTTACATGGCGGCCTGAGTGGCGTGCGCGAATGGATTGCTTTTGCCGAAGAAAGAAACATAGGTTGGTGGCTCACTAGTGCTCTCGAAAGTTCAATAGGACTGAGCGCTATTGTGCAATTTGGCGCGTGTTATGCCCCGACAATTCCGCAGGGTTTTGGCACAGGAGGCCTTTACACAAATAATTTCTTGGCGCCATTGCGCATCCAAGAAGGACACATTTTCTGGGTCAACGACTCGAGCAAGGACTAATTTCTGTGCAATTTTGGTATACCATATCGTGCAAAATGAGTTGCGCTGCGAGGGCGAGTTGCGTGTAGTTTTGTGAGTTGTTGCCAAAACCCGCGGCGCTATTTTGCCACATGGCTTTGATGAGTTCTTGCGAGCCTTCTGTGGGCTGAATTTTATCAACAACAGCAGCCACGTTCATGGCTCCGGCATGATACACATGGAGCACAAACAAGCGAAACCACAAGTCTGTTTCGTTGTAAGTGAGATTGTGTTGGGCTAAAATACGCTTGGCTTCAGGGATACACACTCGTCTAATGAGCTGCGCTGCACCATAGGCCGAGCGGTCAAAATCTTTGCGTTCATCTGTGGTGCTATTGACGATCAGCCCCATGGAGCGCGCTACCCCAGGCATGAGCTGAAAAGCACCATATGCGCCTGTCGAGGATTTGCGCATCAAGGCCGGGCTTTCTATTAATAATATAGATTGTGCATACCAAGGATCAACACCAAAGCGCTCAAAAGCAGCCACACCCTGATCTAAACTTGGGTACACTTCATTGAAACGATAAAAATCGTTTTTGCCTGTTGTTACATAAATTCGCGTATCACTAGGAAGTCCGTTGGCTAACCGTAGTTCTTGTCGCTTGAGATCTTTTTCTACTTCTGTTCGCGCATTCCAGTCGCGGATAGACATTTTGTCGAGTACTTGGCGGTTCGAGGCCACGTTGATCAGGCAAGAATCTGGCGAAAGCAACATGATTTTTTTCCAAAACTGTGGCTGTGGGAGTTGGTCCCAGCGGTCTTCAAAAAGTGCTTCGGCGTGCATAATGGTTTGTGCGCCAGAATCTTGCGTGACTTTGATTTTGTCGGCCTCCCAGTTGTCTAGGGGTTGACTCATGCCAGTTAAGGAGATTGTACTAAATGCAATAAGGGAGAGGAGTTGCTTCATGTTCATTTTCTAAAAATAAGCATAACCTATTTTGAATCAAAAGTTACGGTAACTAAGTTTACACAGCAAGCTGTTGAAATTGCTTATTTTTGACCCATGCAGCTTTTTTATAAGGTCTTGGCGGCCCCGCTTATTTTTTTAGTCCGGATATACCAATGGGTGATTTCGCCTATTTTTCCGCCGAGTTGCCGCTACACGCCAACTTGTTCTGCCTACATGGTAGAAGCCCTTCAGACTTGGGGGCCTATCAAAGGAACCTATCTAGGGGTAAAGCGCATTGCCAGTTGCCATCCGCGTGGCGGTTTTGGCTATGATCCCGTTCCTAAACGCGAGTCGGAAGCGCCCCACGCTGCTTCAGCACCCGATAATAATTCAGAAAAGTAGGGTAGTCTTGCGCTGAGGCGAGGCGTTCGTTGGCATCGTATGTTGTTTGCTCGGTACGCGAATTTTCTAAGAATACAAACCACTCCCACAATCTATTGGTAGCCGAACTCCTTTTGGCCGGAAAGTCTGTGGAACGAATGCTGCTGTAAAAATGTATGGCTTTTTGCGCTCTGGTGAGTAAAACATTTAGGCGTCTGCCGCTTTGTGCCTGTGCCATGGGGCCAAGTCTGAGGCTAAATTGTTCGGCTTCATTTTTAGCAAATCCAAAACTGATCAACAAGATTTCGCATTCTTCGCCTTGTACTTTCTCTAACGGCAGAAAAAACGCACTGCGGTCTTGAATCCGTGCTTCGAGAATTGCCTGCTCAGCGCTGCTCAATTCTTGGTAAATACAATTGAGTTGCATTTCTGAAAACGCGACAACCCCAAGCTTTTGTTCAAACGGAAGCTGTATGCGCAATTGTTGGGCGAGTGCTTTTGCTTCAGCTTGATTTTGCTGTTGCGTATAACGTCCGGCCTCCAAATAATGATCGAAAATACCGTTGGCAGCAACGGGCTTCGATGGCCAAACGATAAGAGAATTTTGATAAAAGTGTTGGTTCGAGAAGGCAATCAAGCTAGGGTCTTCACTGCGGTAATGGTAGCGCAAATGCTGGCTGGGTAGGTAAAAAGCTGCTTGGTGCAGGAGGTCCACAACGCCTTCTGCGCTTTGCCCGAAATAAGATTGCGGTCGCATTTGTTGCGGATCACCAGCTACAACGCACTTTTGGACTCTTTGCAGTGCGCCCACCGCATGGCTGAGCGGCAACTGACTCGCTTCATCAAAAATACCCACAGCAAATAGCCCGCATTCCATGGGTAGCGTTTTGGCCAACGTTGTGGGCGTGCAAAGCCATATAGGGAAGATGACCCTGAGCCAATGCGCAGCGGGGCTTTCAAAAAGGTCGGCTATGCTCATGTGCTGGCGCGTTTTGGCCATTTCTTTGACTAAAATAGCTTTGCCTTTGCGCAATTGTTGCCGCAGTTCTTTTTGTTCAGGTGTCAGTTTTTGAATGGGGACAGTCAGTAACTTTTGCAAGTGCTTGAATTGCAACTGCTGTACGGCCCTGATTGCTGCCGCGTGTTGTTGCCAGTTGTCCGCCTCTATTTGTAAATCTTCCTCGATGAGCCCGCTAATTTGCTGCGCGGAATACTCATAAAGTGCAGGGTAATTGCTGCGGAGGTCTGCCCAGCATTCGGTGCGCATGGTTTGTTCGAACCCTTCTAAATCGGTAAGGTTTTCCCAGAGTTCAAAAGGTAGTTGCCGTAGAAGTTCGAGATCGCCACTGAGTTCGTTAAATTGCTTGCGTAGCGTCTCGTGCAGCACTGCAAAATCAGGGGCAAGTTCAGTGAAAAGTTTTTGGTGGAGTTGCTGAAATTGATGCGCCTGCTGATGCGCCTGGCACAACTGCTCAATTGCCGTGCGGCTCAATTTTCTGTACCATTGCCAATGCGCGGTGTTGTGTTGCTTGAGTAGCGGGATCAGCAAGCCGAGTACTTCTTCTAAATTTTGAATGCCAAAGCGGGCAAACTTTTCTTTTATATTGGCTCTTTGGCTTTGATTTTGCCAAAATTTCTTTAGCGCAGTTTCGAGTTGCTGGATGTCTAGACCTGAGGTCCGCAGCCAAGTTTTTTCGAGTTTGCGCCATTTGCGCTGCTGGAACCACCCCGGTGCAGTTGCAGTTGCTTTCAAGATGTCCCATTCTGCAGGCGCTGGCACTTGCTTCCAAGGGCTTAGCGTGTGCAGTAATAGTTCTTTCTGACCAATGAGTTGTTGGTACTGATAAAGTCGTTTGAGCTGCCGCGCAACATCTTGATCAAGCAGTTCGCTGTAGGTCTGATACAGCTTGCTTTCAAACTGAATACAGCGCAAGGCTTGCTCCACAAATAGATCGATTTGGCGGCTATTTACTATTTGGTGGTTCTCTAATAAGTCAGTGCTCCATTTTTGCCATTTGAGCCAAGCTTGATGAAGCTCTTGGCTGTTGGCTTCTTGCCAATATTTTTGAAGAAATGGAAGGATACCGCGTATGCTGGGCTGCAAATTTTGAAGGAGCTGTTGCTTGCTCAGCCAAGCTTGCCAGCGTTTTGTGGGTCTTGCGCTCGAGTGGATCGGCGGCCCAAAAACATGGAGTATTTCATCAAAACGCAGTGCGGTTGTGTGTTCAATTTGCTTGCGCTGTTCCCAAAAGGGGGCGCCGCGAAATGTAGGCTGGTATGCGTTCGCTTCATGAATGGCATCGGCTTGCAGCAAGCGCTCAAATTGGACTTGTAGTTGCTTATAGAAACCGGCTGTTGTTTGGCTCGCACTCAAAAACACACAGCAGTGGTCGAGTTGCTGTTGTGCCAATTTACCAAGCAACACTTCTAGTGCCACAGGCTTGTCGGCCACCACTAGAGCATTTTGTTTGTTCAAGATTGTTTGTGCAATGATATTGCTCAGCACCACAGATTTTCCAGTCCCGGGAGGGCCGTAAATGACCTCAGACGCATATTTCGCCTTTTCGACAGCCGCTTTTTGATCCGGATCCAAGGATGAAATGGCTTTGAGCTCCGCACCGTATTTTGCAGACTCATTTGAAAGGTTGTCTCCAATAATTTGATGCAGGGCAGGGGAGTAGCTTTGCGCTGCATGGAGGGCTTCCCATTCTTTGCGCAGTTCGTAGCGTTGCGGATGCAAGTTAGCGAGGCCTGAACGATCGGAATACTGGCTAAAAAGTTTAGTGTCTAGTAAATCTTGAATGTAAGCGGCGGGGTCTTTCAATTCAATATCAAAACCCAGTGTTTTTTGAAGAAAGAGGCTAATGAACGGATTGACGAACAGTTTGTCGTCGCTGACAATTTGTTGTGTCTGGTAGTGAACGGCGGTACATTCCCTTAGGAAAACAGGGGTTTGCATGCTTTTCTCGCCTTTTTGCCATGTGAGTATGCCCTCGAAGTGAACCAATGCAAGCACGCCCCTTTCGCGTTCTATGCGCCGCACTTCTTTTAAGATTTGACGCCCAGTTGTGGGGTTGGTCCAGAGTTCGGTTTCAGTAGCGACAAAAGCGTTGTCTGGAAGGTCAATTAATGGGTCGTTTGGTCTAAGTTGCAACAACTCAGCCTCCCAGGCGCCCAGAAATTCTTGAACCAAATCAGACATGTCGTAAAGTTAGCACCAATCCATCGAATAAAAAACCTAAATTTGGGTCTCAACTAGACCTATGAAAACACTTCTTCTAAGCTTATTTTTATCTTCAGCAGGCGTCTTCTCAGCACAAATTACGCTACAAATAAACGACTTCGCTACGGCCGGCGATACCGTGCGTTGGAGCCTCGCCAACCCCATTACTATTGACCTTCAGAACACAGGGGCCAATGCCACTTGGGACTTCTCCCAACTCACGGCTCAAAGCCAAACTTTAGTCGACTACAATCCAATAGGTTTTGGTTCCTTGCTCATTTTGGCTACATATGGCCCCATTGCCTCCACGCCCTACAGAGCCACCTATTTCAACCTCACCGACGACCTTCCCATCGATCAGTTCTCCGCATTTTTGCCCATTGAGCTCTCTAATTTGAGCCAATACACCCGTCGTACCAACTCACAAATCAACAGCATTGGTTATTCCATCGATGTACAGGGTCAAGGCGTTCCTTTTAAGTCCGATACCATCGAAACCCGCTACGAATTGCCGCTACAATTCAACGATACCTACACCTCGAGAGGCTATACCTATATCGACCTCAATCCGGCCACTGACATCAAGTTCATTCAGCACCGCGAGCGGGTTTCGGTAGTAGATGGTTGGGGCAGTGTCACTACGCCACTTGGCACCTTTGAGGCCTTGCGCATCCGCCACGACATCTCCGAAACCGACTCCATTTACCAAACATTTTTTGGAACGGGTTCTTGGTTTGCACCGCCTAGCTTTGTCACGACAGAATACGAATGGTGGACGAGCGGCAAAAAAGATTGTTTAGTGCGCGCAACCGCCGGTGGTTTTGGTCAAAATCAAACAACTACAATCGAATACCAAGATATTTACCTCGGCCTGGACGCTGGGCTTTCAGCGCCCACACTTGATATCTCGTTTTATCCGAATCCGGCCTCAGATTGGTGTTATTTTCAGACGGCAATGCCAATTGACTACCTCGAAATCATGGATGCAAGTGGCCGCATTGTGCTGCGCCATGAAAACGCTGCATTACAGGGTTATTTTGACATCTCAGCGCTGCCAAATGGAACCTATACAATCCGCATTCAGGCAAGGACTGGTGTAGCAGTTAAAAAGCTCGTCAAACTTTAATACCTTTACAGCGGCAAATCAGTCTATCGCTTTTCATGAGAAAAGAGGAAAGTCCGGGCAGCATAGAGCATCGTACTTCTTAACGGGAAGGGTTGTAGCAAGCAATTGCGACAATACAGCAAGTGCCACAGAAAACAAACTACCTCGGCTTGCCGAGGAAAAGGTGAAAAGGTGAGGTAAGAGCTCACCGCTTGGGCAGTGATGCACAAGGCAGGGTAAACCTTACGAGCTGAAAGACCAAATATACCGGGGTCTGCGCAAGCAGAACGGGCTGCTCGCTCGTCTCGGAGGGTAGGTCGATTGACGCTGCGCGCGAGTGCAGTGCTAGATAAATGATGGACACCAAAGCTGCGTGCAGCAACTGGTACAGAACCCGGCTTATGATTTGCCATTTTTTTTTAATCAGCAGCAAATGTTACAACAAATTGTCTCCGAGCTAGAAAGAATAAGAGTTGCCGAACGCGCTCCGGCCATGGAAGCGTACATGAAAAACCGCTTTGTATTTCTTGGCGTAGCGGCAGGGCCTAGAAAAAATGTACTCACGCTCTTTAAAAAGGAATGGATGCAGCTCACCGACTCAGCGCGCTGGGATTTCATCGCCGAATGTTGGCAACACGAAGCCAGAGAACTCCAATACATCGCTATCGATGCCCTGCTCTCCGACTACAAAAAACGACTTGCTGCTTCAGATTTACCTAAAATCGAGTTTTTGCTCACCCAAAAACCATGGTGGGATACCATCGATTTGTTGGTTTCGCATGTGGTTGGTCATTATGCCAAGAATTTTCCGCAAGAATTTAAAATAACAGCAGCCGAATGGGAAAGCACATCCAATTTTTGGTTGCACCGTTCTTTGTTGATTTTTCAACTCAAATACAAGCAGCAAACAGACTTAGTGCTGCTCCAATACTACATTAGTCGTTTCAAATGGAACAAAGAGTTTTTTGTTCAAAAGGCGATTGGTTGGGCTTTGCGCGAAGTTTCCAAATGGAATCCTGAATGGGTGCGAGAAGTAGTTGCGTCTGAAAATTTACAAGGATTGGCCAAACGCGAGGCACTCAAATACGTTGCTGCAGCTTAAGGCACAGAAGTTAGCTTTTGTTTTTAGAGAATTTGTATTTTCACGCCCTATGAAAGCACGCCACCTCCTTTTTTTATTTGCTACGTTCGTTTCCGTGCAGCTAAGTGCACAGTTTGGCCCCGATAACGGCGTCAAAGCATCTGCGCCCAAATACGTATTGATACAGCACGCCACCATTATGGTCAAGCCGGGCCAAACGCTCCTGGATGCTGATTTACTGCTGCAAAATGGCAAAATCGTTGAGGTCGGAAAAAACCTGAAGCAAGATGGCGCCGTTGCACTCGATTATACCGGAAAGGTCTTAGTGCCTTCTTTTATCGATGTGTACAGCAGCGTTGGCCTCGACCCCGTTACTTTCAAAAACAACGGGTGGCGCCCGCAATTAGAATCCAATAAAGAAGGTGCTTATTACTGGAACGAAGCTGTGCATCCAGAATTAGCTGCCGCAGCGGCCTACAAATCCATAGAAAACAGCAGCGAGCAGTTGCAGCAGTCGGGTTTTGGTTTTGCGCTCACCCACCACATGGACGGCATTGTGCGCGGGAGTGGCGCTTTTGTAGCGCTGGGCCAAGCAGAGGTACACAAGCAAATTCTTGCGCCACAAGCAGCGCAGGTATATTCGTTCTCCAAAGGCGCAAGTCAGCAGACTTATCCTTCCTCTCAAATGGGTTCCATCGCGCTCTTGCGTCAAGCACTCTACGACCTTGACTACTACAGCAAAAACAAAGCTACTTTACCCTATTCAGTTTCCCTTTCCGAATGGGAAAGCCAGCGCAACCTGCCGATCATTTTCAAGACCGAAGACAAACTAGAAATCTTGCGTGCTCAAAAAATTGCCAACGAATTCAAGACCAATTTTCTGTATATCGGATCGGGTAACGAATATGCAATTGCCAATGAGTTAAAGGGCTTCAAGATCGTATTGCCCCTTGTTTTTCCGGAAGCTTATGAGGTCAATGACCCTTATTTAGCCCGTGAAATTCCTTTGTCGGAGCTCAAACATTGGGAAAGCGCACCAAGTAACGCCATGCTACTCAAAAAAGAAGGTTTAGATATCGCCCTGACCTCTTTTGGCCTCAAGAATGCCGAGCAATTTTGGGCGGCACTGCGCAAAGCAATGGCCCGCGGGCTTGCCCCAACCGATGCCATGGCAGCGCTCACCACCGTTCCTGCCAACTGGTTGGGTCTCTCCGCTCAGGTCGGTACGCTCGAAAGCGGCAAGTGGGCGAGTTTTTCTGTTTTCAGTGCAGACCCGTTTGACTATGAAGCACAACTTTTAGAAACTTGGAGTTTAGGTGAAGCACGCTACTGGAAGTCTGCCAACACCGTTCAATTGTTAGGCAATTATACACTGAGAATAGCCGATGCAACGTACGAGTTGGTCGTGACGGGCTCAGCTGAAAAGCCACAAGGAAAGGTGTTGCTCAAAACCGCTTCTGATACCTTGAGCACCAAAGCCAATATACAGCTCAAACAGCAAGATGTTTCCATCCAGTTTTTGTCCTTGACCACAACCAATCCACAACTAATTCAATTGCACGCCAAAGCACTTAAAAATGGCCTCATACTCGAAGGCGAGGGTACCGATGCCAAAGGCGCTTGGTTCCATTGGAGTGCAATACAGCAACAAACAACAGCTGTGAGTCCGCCAACTGCTCTCAAGCCCGACACCACCGTTTATGGCCAAGTTTGGTTTCCAAATATGGCTTTCGGGACCACTGCCGAAGCGACCCAAGAATCCTTGGTTTTCAAAAATGCCACCGTCTGGACCAACGAAAAAGAAGGTGTGCTCAAAGGCGCCGATGTGCTTGTTGTGGATGGTAAAATCAAGCAAGTGAGCCGTCAAAATATTGCCGTGCCTGCTGGTGCGCGCGTGATCGACGCCACAGGCCTGCACCTGACTTCTGGCATTATTGATGAACACTCCCATATCGCCATTTCAAGAGGTGTGAACGAAGGCGGGCAGGCTATTTCTGCTGAGGTGAGTATTGCCGATGTAGTCAACCCCGACGACATCGATATCTACCGCCAACTCGCTGGTGGTGTAACTGCTGCCCAATTGCTGCACGGATCTGCCAATCCAATTGGTGGGCAGTCGGCGCTCGTGAAGCTCAAATGGGGTGTTTGCGCCGATGAAATGCTCATCGACAACGCGCCTCAGTTCATCAAATGTGCACTTGGTGAAAACGTCAAACAGGCCAATTGGGGCGATTTCAATACCGTTCGCTTTCCGCAAACCCGCATGGGTGTAGAGCAAGTTTTCTACGATGGTTTTTACCGCGCCAAAGCCTACCAAAAAGAGTGGGATGCCTTTAAGGCCGGCAAAACCAAAGTTGCGCCAAGAGTAGACCTCGAACTCGAAGTGTTGGCAGATATCCTGCGCTCCGAGTGCTTCATTACTTGTCATTCTTACATTCAGTCTGAAATAAATATGCTAATGCATGTGGCCGATTCTATGGGCTTTCGGATCAATACCTTTACCCATATTCTCGAGGGCTATAAAGTCGCCGACAAAATGCATAAGCACGGCGTGGCGGGATCCACCTTCTCCGATTGGTGGGCCTATAAATTTGAAGTCAACGACGCGATACCTTACAACGCAGCGCTAATGACTGAACAAGGTGTTGTGGTTTGCATCAATTCCGACGATGCCGAAATGGGCAGACGCCTCAACCAGGAAGCTGCCAAAACAGTCAAATATGGCGGCCTCAGCGAAGAAGAAGCTTGGAAACTCGTGACGCTTAATCCGGCAAAAGCTTTGCATTTAGATGCGCAAATGGGCAGTGTCAAAGTAGGTAAAGCTGCCGACCTCGTGCTCTGGACTGCCAATCCATTGAGCATAGAAGCGCGTGTTTCCTTGACTATGGTCGATGGTGTTGTGTACTATGATGAAAAGCAACAAGCAGAAAAACAAGCGCAAATTGAACAAGAGCGCACGCGTATTTTGAGCCACATGCTGGCTGCAAACGAAAGAGGAGAAGCGAGCAAAACCCCTCAAAAGAAAGTCAAAAAGCATTTTCATTGCGACACATTAGGTGAAGAAGCTACCGAAACCGAAAATTCCCACTAACATGAAAGCGACCTTATTTTTCTTTTCATTGCTCTTGAGCTGTACTGCATTGGCTCAAAGAATTCTTTTGCTGCACGGCACGGCGCATATCGGCAACGGCACGGTTGTGGAGTCTGCGGCAATAGGTGTGGTCAATGACCGCATTGCTTTTGTAAAAAATTCAATGACCCAAACCTTTAACAACAAAGATTGGGACACCATCATCAATTGTAACGGTCAGCATTTTTACCCAGGTTTGGTTTCGGCCAACAATACGCTTGGGCTCACTGAAATAGACGCTGTGCGCGCCACCCGCGACTTCAATGATGTCGGCGACTGGAACCCACATGTGCGCGCTCAAGTGGCTTACAATGTAGAATCGAAAGTAGTTGAGACCGTCCGCACAAATGGCGTCTTGCTGGTGCAGGCCACCCCGCGCGGAGGCTGGATCTCCGGAAGCTCGGCCATCATGAAACTCAGCGGCTGGAACTGGGAAGACGCCACTGTTTTGGCCGACGACGGTATTCACCTGAATTGGCCCTCCGACCGCACTACATACCAAGCGCAAAAAAGAGCTATTTATACGTTTTTTGAGTTGGCCAAAACCTACGCCATAGCGCGAGAAGCGCAAGCCACTGACCTCCGTTTGGAAGCCATGAAAGCTTGTTTCAAAGGCCAAAAGCGCGTGTATATCCATGCCGAAAGCATCCAGCAAATTGCAGATGTCATCGATTTTGCCGCGGCGTTTCAATTGCCGTTTCCGGTTATAGTAGGTGGGCATGATGCGCACTTAGTGGGCGCCAAACTCCGCGACTCCAAAATTCCGGTCATGCTGTCTCGCATCCACAGCCTGCCGCAACGCGAAGATGAGCTCACCTATTTGCCATATCAAATGCCAGCGCTGCTCAAGCAACAAGGCATTGCGTTTTGCATACAAAACGACGGCGACATGCAGCCCATGAATACCCGCAACTTGCCTTTTCAGGCAGGCACTACAATGGCTTATGGCTTGAGCGAAGAAGAAGCTTTGAAAGCAATTTCGCTCAGCGTTTGCCAAATCATGGGAATAGACAAAGACTACGGAACTCTTGAGGTGGGTAAAAAAGCCACATTTTTTGTCTCTAAGGGCCCCGCGCTCGACATGCGCAGCAATCAACTCACCACCATTTTAGTCGATGGTAAGTTTGTCTCGACGAGCAATTTCCAAGAACAACTTTACCTCAAATACCGCCAGAAATACAAAGACGAAGCGAAATCGGAATAAATTGGTGTAACTTTTGTGTAGGCACTTCGTCTTAACGCTGTTTTATGACTGTTCAGCAATACAACGAATGTGTGAAGGAGTTCGCAGACCGGCTCTATCGCTTTGCATTGAAAAATGTTGGCGACCCCGATCTTGCCCAAGACTTTGTCCAAGATGCTTTTGAGCGGCTTTGGGTTCGGGTAGAAACCGTAGATTACCAACGGGTCAAATCCTATCTCTTTCGGACCATCGTCAATTTGCAAATAGACCGCGCCAGACGTCAGCAATTGCAATACCAGCACCTGAGCTCTTTGCCAGACCCTGTGCAGTCTGCAGGTGTTGCCCACGACGTGCAAAAACACATAGACGAAGGCGTGTCACAACTGACAGAAATACAACGCATGGTCCTTACCCTGCGAGACTACGAAGGCTACAGCTATCAAGAAATTGCCGAACTCACCCAAATCTCCGTAGATCAAGTGAAAGTCTATATTTTTAGAGCCCGCCGCTTTCTCAAACAATACATCGGAAAAATGGAGGTACTCATATGAAGTATACTGAAGCACAAATCGCACATTTGATACTCGCTTATCACGAGGGAACGCTAAGCCCTGCTGAAAATTCAGAGCTCGAGGCGCTTTTGCTTGAAAATCCAGATTTAGCTTTGGATTTAGAAGCGCTGCCTTCCTTGCTGCCACCACCAATCCAAATTGACACAACTTTATTTTTACATCCTTTACTTGAAGATTTAGCAATTTACAATGACGAAGAGGGCCATCCTTTAGAAAAACTAGCCATTGGCTCTTTAGAAGGCCAACTCAATGCGCAAGAGCAAAAAATTGCGCAAGTATATACCCAAGATGCACATTATCAAAAAATAGTAAAAGAATTCGCTTACACGCGGCTTCGTCCCGATGAAACCATCCACCATCCACAGCTGAATTCGCTGCTCAAAAGCGCGCCGGTGCGTCAATTCCATTGGCGGCCCTACGCCTTGGTCGGCAGTGCTGCCGCTGCAGTAGTATTGGCCGTATTACTAGTTGGTCAGTCCACATCTGAAGGCAACGCCATCCCAACCAAACCAAGACAACTAGCAAATACGTCGAAGGATCAAAAGCAAATCAACAACAAGGAAAAACCGACAAAACAATTCCTACAAGCCGCAATTCCAGTCGAGCAAGTCGCAATCCACCCACACTATGTAGGCGATCCACCCCGCGACTGCATTTTGCCTTTTCCCTATGAAACTGCAGAATTAGGCATTCAAGTGGCCCAAGAAGAAACTACCAATTTGAGTACAATAGTGCCTGACCCAGCAAGCCCAGCAAGTGATGTCGCTCAAGCGCTAGTTTCGGGTCAGGGCGTGGCATTTGAAAAGGCACCCGTAACGATCAAAGCGTTTTTACTTCAAAAAACCAACGAAAGAATATTTGGTACGGCCGCTCCTAGCACAGACCTTAAATTTGAGACTTTGGCACGCTATGCCAGTGAATCCGTAGGCATTCCGGTTCGTTATAAAGTTGAAGAAGCGCAAAACCGCGATAAATTGGTCTTCCAACTCGGACCAATAACCATTGAAAAAACAAGAACTAAAAAATAAAAAGTAACAAATATAAAATCCTCCCGTCATAGGGTCAAAATCAAAACAAATGAAAATTAAATTACTTTCCGCTTTTTATTATCGGGCCTTGCACTTTTTGCCCAACAAAACGAAACCAAGAAAATTGTCACTATCAAAGGCAATGACACTACCATCATCATGATCAATAGCCGCATCGATCAAATGGATTCGATGCTTACCGAAGAGATGAAGAAGGTATATATCAATGATTCGTCTGTCACAAGAGTAGATGTCTTTATGGACACTACAATCCTGCGCACGGCAATAAACGGCTCCGATACCACACAAATTAAAATTGGCAACATGAAAATTGTCATTTTGGAAGGAAAAGAATTGAAAGACCTCGACCAACTCAAAGCCCTCGAAGGCGAGCTCCCAAAAGGTCAGCGCAAGATCATCATCGATGAAAGAGTAATCATCGAGAACGACGAAGATTTCGCCAAAGAAAACTGGGATACCGACAACGATTGTAATAACTGTGAAACATCGGGCGACGGTAATGCTATTTGGGCTGGTTTCGGCGTCAATGCCAACGGCTTCATGAACGCCAATAAGCAATTGGCAAGTGCCTCTGAACTCGGATTTCTCGCCCTAGATCCTGCAAAAAGCATTGGCTTACAATTGAATTTTGCCGAAAAGCGTTTCCCGATTATCAAAGATTACCTCGGTGTGGTCACGGGCTTGGGCTTCAATTGGAACCGTTATTCCATTAAAGGCGACTACGACTTCAGCGTCGTGAACGATACATTAATTGCCAACGCAACAGGAGTCAATTACGCTAAAAACGTATTGAGCTCCACTTATTTGCAGGCACCGCTTTTGTTGCAGATTTCAACTAGTAGCAACGCAAATCACGCTTGGAATATCTCAGCAGGCGTAGTGGGCGGTATCCGCGTAGATGCGCGCCAAATGCAAAAATGGGAAGCCGACGGCAAGAAAAACAAAGACAAAACCAAAGACGACTTCCAATTCAATCCTTTTCAAGCGAGCCTAATGGCAACCGTTGGTTACGGAGACTGGAGTTTGTACATGACTTACGGCCTTACGGACATCTTTAACGAAGGATCTGCTCTGAAGGTGCGCGGTGTGAATGCAGGAATTTTACTCTCGTTTTAAGACAACTACTGACACCGCCAAATTTACAAACGATGCACCTAACCGTGCATCGTTTCTTTTTGCCCATAACTTTCCATGAGTTGGGCTTCGAATTCCAGGAAGTCTTTCCACGCGGTGTCCACATCGATTCCTTGCCCATATTTGCGCGCAAATCCCAAAAATGTAGTGTAATGACGCGCCTCGCTTTCCATCAGAGATCGGTAAAATTGGCGCAGGTCGGTATCGGCAATTTCTTCGGACAAAATTTTAAAGCGCTCGCAACTGCGTGCTTCAATCATCGCTGCAAAAAGCATTTTATTGACAAAAACACCTGCCGGTGTGCTATTTCTCTTGCCGTGCTTGAGGTAGCGTGCCAAATCATTGACATACGGATCTTTGCGCTCAAAGCCCAATTGCAGACCTCGCTCCTTGAGTTTTTGATGCACCATTTCAAAATGTTCCATTTCCTCCTTGCAAATGGCACACATCGCTTCAACTAGATCGGAATACTGCGGATAGGTGACAATCATCGAGATGGCGTTGCTCGCCGCTTTTTGCTCACAATAGGCGTGGTCAATTAAGATTTCTTCAATGTTTTTTTCAACAATACGAACCCACCTTGGGTCTGTGGCCATTTTCAGTCCGAGCATCACGTTTTTTTTTTGACAAAAATACCAAAGTCTTCAAGATCCAAAACAAGGATGAGTTGTAAGCGCAATGCTTATATTTGTCGAATTGAATCAACAAAATGTCAAAAGCAAAGCAAAAAGACCTGAGTTGGCGTGCATTTGAACTCATGTGCACTGCCAAAACCATGGCTGAAAAATACGAGGCAAACAAAGAAGTAACTGCCAAATACGTTCACGCCACCTCGCGTGGTCATGAAGCCATTCAGTTGGCAATGGGTATGCAATTGCAGCCACAAGACTGGGTGTCGCCTTATTACCGCGACGACAGCATTCTACTCGGAATCGGCATGAAGCCAGAAGAACTAATGCTACAGGTGTTTGCCAAAAAAGACGATCCTTTTTCCGGAGGCCGTACCTACTATTCGCATCCTTCATTGAATCGCCCAGGTCAACCTAAAATTCCGCATCAATCTTCGGCAACGGGTATGCAAGCCATTCCCACAACCGGCATTGCCATGGGCATTCAGTACAAAGAAAAAACGGGCCAAGCAACATGGAGCGCAGCAGATGCTCCGGTAGTGGTTTGTTCGCTCGGCGATGCCTCTTGCACAGAAGGAGAGGTTTCAGAAGCCTTCCAAATGGCTGCGCTCAAACAGTACCCGATCATTTATTTGGTCCAAGACAACGGTTGGGATATTTCAGCCAATGCCAAAGAAACGCGCGCGCAAGATATTTCAGCATACATCAAAGGTTTTCATGGCATAGAAGTCCGAACAATAGATGGCACCGATTTTTGGTCTTGTTATCAAACTGTAGAAGAGGTCATTGCCACCGTTCGTGCGGAGCGCCGTCCGTTTCTCATTCACGCCAAAGTACCTTTGCTTGGCCACCACACCTCAGGTGTGCGCAAGGAATGGTACCGCGACGACCTCGAAGAAGCCGCCAAAGCAGACCCCTATCCAAAATTGCGGGCCGCATTAGAGCAACAAGACATCCGTTTAGCTGAGTTCATCAATCTAGAAGCAAAGGTTAGAAAAGAAATAGATGCGGCTTATGATGCCGCGCTCAATGCCCCAGATCCAGATCCAAGCTCTATACAAGACCATATTTTTGCCCCAACGCCAATTACCTCTGAAAAAGGCGAGCGCGAACCTGCAGGTAAAAAGAAAACAGTCATGGTAGACTCCGCGCTTTTTGCCATGCGCGAAATTATGGAGGCGCATCCCGAAGCGCTACTGTACGGTCAAGATGTGGGCGGTAGGCTAGGAGGCGTTTTCAGAGAAGCCGCAACACTTGCCCAAACTTTTGGCGACGACCGCGTTTTCAATACACCAATTCAAGAAGCGTACATCATTGGCTCAACCGTCGGGATGTCAGCAGTTGGGCTCAAGCCAATTGTAGAGGTACAATTCGCCGACTATATCTGGCCGGGTCTCAATCAGCTCTTTACGGAAGTCTCGCGCTCTAATTACCTTTCCAATGGCAAATGGCCCGTGAGCTGTGTCATTCGTGTGCCAATTGGCGCTTACGGATCAGGCGGCCCCTACCATTCTTCTAGTGTAGAATCTGTCTTGGCAAATATCCGCGGTATCAAAGTTGTGTATCCTTCCACCGGTGCCGACTTGAAAGGCTTACTCAAAGCGGCGTACTACGATCCGAACCCGGTCGTCATTCTAGAGCACAAAGGTTTGTATTGGTCCAAAATTCCAGGAACCGAAGGCGCCATGAGCATCGAGCCAAGTGCCGACTATGTTGTTCCTATCGGAAAAGCGAGAATTGTTCAAGAAGCGAATAAAGAAGCTATTCAAAATAGTGAATCAATGGGTATCATCACCTACGGACGAGGCGTTTACTGGAGTTTAGAGGCCGCCAAAGAATTTGAAGGTCAAGTAGAAATTTTGGATCTGCGCACGATAAACCCGCTCGACATCTTAGCAATGGAGTCGCTCTGTGCCCGCCATGGCAAAATCCTTTTAGTGACGGAAGAATCCACAGAAAATTCTTTCACGCTGGGTATCGCTGGCAGACTGCAGCAATCTTGTTTCCAGCATCTAGATGCTCCAATAGCAATTGTTGGTTCAGTAGATGCGCCAGCTATTCCACTTAACTCTACCCTCGAAGCTGCCATGTTGCCCAATGCGCAAAAAGTAGCTAACGCTATTTCCAAACTCCTGAATTATTAACAAATGGAATTCAAAGAAATTATCGGAGCCGTTGCTCAATTTCACGATGCTTTTGGCATTCAAAACAATAGGCAGCCTACAGCTCAACTCACTGCTGCCGATGTCCAACTTCGCTACGACCTCATGAAGGAAGAAAATGAAGAATATCTCGAAGCGGCTCAAAATGGAGATCTGGTTGAAATCGCAGATGCGCTTGGCGATCAACTTTATATTTTATGCGGCACCATTTTACGCCACGGCCTACAGCACAAAATTACGGAGGTATTTGAAGAAATTCAGCGCTCCAACATGAGTAAGCTAGACGCCAATGGCAACCCGATTTACCGCGAAGACGGCAAAGTGCTAAAGTCGGAACTTTACTTTAAGCCAGACATCGCTAAAATCCTTCAATAATGACTGATTTATCTATTTATTTTCAGCCGGTTGCAAAGGATTTATCTTTCAAAGAAACCCAACTCGGCAACCAACTGGAGGTATTTCAAGATACCTTTCCGACCATTAAAGGCCCAGGTTGCGCCCTGATCAGCATACCCGAATACAGAGGGGCTCAACAAGATCAGAATGGTACTGCAGCTTTTCGTGCGGCATTTTATCAATTGCACCCAGAGGCTCATTGGGATAAACCAATATTTGATTTAGGCGAAATCAAGCCTGGAGCCACCATTGAAGATACTTATTTTGCTCTATCCAATGTTGTGAGCGAACTAGTTAAAAACAATATTATTCCAATTATCATTGGAGGTAGCCAAGACCTGACAATGGCTATCTATCAAGGGTATGAAAAATTAGAACAACTTGTCAATACCTGCAGTATAGATCGCAGCCTCGATATCGGCAGTGCTGATGAAGCTTTGTGCTCGACAAACTACCTCAGCCATATGCTGCTACAGCGTCCATGCTATTTATTTAATCACGCAGTTGTTGGTTTACAGCAGCCCTATGCCGCTCCTGCAGAGCACGAACTTTTTGAAAAATTATTTTTCGATATCACCCGCTTGGGTGAGTTCAACCAGGACTTTCGTTTGGCAGAACCTCATTTGCGAAATGCAGACATCATTAGTATCGATATGCAAGCCATCAAAGCAAGTGAATTAGGCGCTAACTACGGCGCACCAAACGGGTTTAGTTCTGTACAACTTTGTCAAATTGCGAAATATGCCGGCATTTCTGATAAAGTCACGAGTATCGGCTTTTTTAGCGAGCAAGCGCTTCATCCAATAGGTGCAAATTTGTTGGCAGAAGCTATTTGGTATTTTATTCAGGGTTATTTTTCACGCGTGGGTGATTTTCCTTTCGGAAGCAAAGCAGATTATACCAAGTTTACCGTATTTATGGATGAGGTTGCTCGTGAGTTAATTTTTTACAAGAGCAATAAGTCTGCTCGTTGGTGGATGGAAGTTCCGTACCCGCCTCAAAGTGGATCCCGTTACGAGCGCCATCATATGATCCCTTGCAATAAGTCGGACTACGACAACGCCATGAAAAATGAACTTCCAGATTTATGGTGGAAGACCTATCAGAAATTAGGCTAAGCTTTTTATTAAAAAAAGCCTTTTATTTTCCATTAGAATTCTTTACTTTAGCACCTTGAAATTGTCGTATTCTATGAAAATACGACCGTTTTACACATGCTAAACTAAGCTTATGCTATTGAATAACAGACTACTAACTGCTGCTTTTTCTGTTTTGTTGTTTACGTCCTACGCACAACAAGATAAGCTTGTCACACACTTCATGTTTGACAAAATGAGCATCAATCCTGGCAAAACCGGAATTGACATGTATAACGGAATTTGTGCTACATCTATCTACCGCAACCAATGGGACAAAGTAAATGGCGCGCCAAATTCTGCTGTGCTCAACGTTGAATCCAACCTTTCCCGATTTTTTCCCGGTGGCCTAGGTGTTAATTTCTACCACGATGCTATTGGTTTCTCTCGTCAAAACACCGTCTTGCTCAATTATTCTTACCCAGTACAAATTGGCAGAATTGGCGTTCTTGGCGTAGGAGTAGGGCTTGGCATCATGAACTACGGCATGGATCCAGTTTGGGTTCCGCCTACAACTCCAAACGACCCATCCTTGCCAACAGGCTTCGCTGCTACCTCCTTTGATGCAAACTTAGGTTTGTATTTTCAAGCTAAAAACTATTATGCTGGTATTTCCACAACTCATCTTTCCGAATCTGATTTAGCTGCCGACCCAACCAATTTGGCGCTTTCCTACCAAACTGCTCGCCATTACTACTTAATGGGTGGTTATATTTTCAAAGACGCTTTCGGAACTGGTAACAACATCGACGCTCAAATGCTCGTTCGTACCGATCTCATTAAGTTTTCTGTTGACCTCAATGCGCGTTACATGATGGAGCTTGGTGGCAATCCTGCATACGGAGGCCTCACCTTCAGGACATCGGACGCTGTTGCAGTGATGCTTGGCTATTCACCAATTCCGAACTTCAACATAGGTTACTCATATGACCTCAATATTAATAAACTAGCTAGTATTTCACGTGGCTCACATGAAATGATGGTTAAATATTGTTACTTCTTGCCGCCGCCACCAAAAACGAAAGCAAGACACCCTCGTTGGTTATAAGAGGAAAAAAAGTGTAACCATTTATATTGTTCTTACGTTATACCCGAAATTATACCTGTAGCAAGTTACTTGGGAGTAGGTCAGAACCAAAAACAAACGAATGAAAAAGTATTTAAGTTTTCTCTTTGTTCTTAGCTTCATGTACGCTTGTAGCGACATCGAAGGGAATTTAGTAGGTGTGAGTGGTAGAGACACCTGGTATCCGGACGTCCTCGGCCCTGGAAAAGTCCCGCTTGGCATGGTTTACGTGCCTTCCGGAGCTTATCAGGCCGGAGAAGACGACGAAGACATCATGGGTTTCCATACGGCGCGCAAGCGTACTGTATCGGTTCCAGCTTTCTACATGGACGCAACCGAAATTTCTAACAACGAATACCGCCAATTTGTGCATTGGGTCCGCGACTCCATTGCACGTGAAAAGTTGTATCGCCGTAGTTACGACGAAGAAGCGGAGCGTTGGGTGAATATTCCAGACAACTTCTTTAAGGAGCCTTACAGAACGCTTATGGCCATGGGCTCAGACCTACAGGGTGGCAACACGCCATTCCAGTTGTTCATGGATTCTACCAACGGAGCTGAAGTAGACAAAACCATCATGACTATGTTGGGCAGCTACGACAAATCGAAAGGTAAAGGCAAAAAGCTAGTCAACGGATTCCAATACGATCAAAAGAAATACGGTATTGCGGGTGGCCCAGAAGAAAAATTTGACGTGGTCATGTCTGACGACGACCTCCGCGGGATTTTCCAAATGTACAGTGGTGCAGCCAAGAAAAATGCGCCAGATAAAACGAGCGCCAAAGCTGCTTCAACCAAAACAAAATACAATCAAGGCGGGCGTGTTGAAAACCGCAAATATTTTACTTTGAATTGGTTAGAGCCTGTAGATTACGAAGATCCAGAAATAGCATTCATGTTGTCTGATATGTACCTTAGCGAGGCAGAGCGTTTCTACAATCGCCGTGAAATCGACACGCGTTTGCTTTATTTCGATTACTACTGGATAGACTACAAAGAAGCAGCTCGCCGGGGTAAAATCATCACGAAGTCTATCGACGCACGTAAAACTTTTGCTTACGATAGTCTCGACAAAGAAGCTGAAAACTCGCTTTATCAGCGCTCACGTCGCGAACCGCTCGGGAAAGACTACAAGTCGAATGACCTACACCGCTCTACATTAATGACCATGGATCAAAATACCAATAAAGTTTGGGTTGACACCACCGGTTATACTGAGCAATGGTCTGAATTCAGTAAATTGAATGATACCAACTCATTGCGTGGAACTATCCTACAAAATCCAGGTCAAGATTTAGATCTTGGTTTCACAAATAGTAAAGGTTCACACAACGCAATCAGAGGTCATTCAGATCGTTCGCGTTTCATCATCAAAGAACGCATCAATATCTACCCTGATACACTTTGCTGGGTTAGAGACTTTACGTATGCGAACAAGTCAGCAATGACCCAAAATTATTTCTGGAACACTGCATACGATAACTATCCAGTAGTTGGTGTTACTTGGTCTCAAGCTAAAGCATTCTCTGTATGGCGTACACAAATCTTCCATTCTTGGTTGCAGTCAAACGGAGACCTATTTGTAAATGACTTCCGTTTACCTACAGAATCTGAGTGGGAGCGTGGTGCAAGAGGTGACCTCGACAACATGCAATATCCTTGGGGTGGTCCTTACATCAGAAACTCAAGTGGTTGTTTCTTGGCTAACTTTAAGCCAATGCGCGGTCGCTACTTCGAAGACGGTGGTTTCTATACTGTAAAAGTATATAGCTACAATCCAAATGGTTTCGGTCTCTACTGTATGGCTGGTAACGTTGCAGAGTGGTGTTCAACTGCCTACGACGAATCTACCTACGAGTTTGCCCACGACATGGCACAAGACTTTGAGTACGATGCCAAAGATGGCGAAGCACCAGTTAAAAAACGTAAAGTGTTACGCGGTGGTTCTTGGAAAGACATCGGCTACTACCTCATGAATGCTACGCGTACTTATGAATACCAAGATACCGCTAAGAGCTATATCGGTTTCCGCAACACCATGACTCACCTAGGTCGTGGAGGTAAGGACATCGAGCAAGAAAACGGCGAAGAGATTCAAACAGATATTATCCTAAACTAAACTATAAACTATAATTCAATTAATTTCTAAATTCTAAAAACAAAAATTATGAGTGGTAATGGTGGATTTTTTGCTTCGCGCAAGTACAAATTAATTACGAAGTATGTAACCGGATACGGTGCCTCCGTGGTCATCCTTGGTGCACTATTTAAAATCATGCACTGGCCAGGAGCTGACCAAATGTTGATCGTTGGTTTGATTACTGAAGCGTTAATCTTTGCATTTATCGCTATGGAGCCACTCCATGAAGAAGTTGACTGGACACGTGTATTCCCTGAATTAGGTGTTGAAGAAAATAATGACGAAAACCGTTTATTACCACTCTTGAAAAAAGGTGGAATGGGTGGTGGCGGTGCTGCTGACCAACTTGCAAAAGAGTTGGACAAAGCAGGTATCGACCAAGCTTTGTTGGCTAAATTGAAAGACGGTATGTCTAACCTTGCCGATAACGCTAAATCGCTTGGTGCAATTTCTACTGCTGCTGGTGCAACCGACTCTTACGTGAAGAGCTTAGAAACTGCATCTGAAGGCTTGAACAAATTGACTGAGCAATACGCTTCATCAGCAAACGCTATTGCTGGTATCGCAGGTGAAGGTCAAGGAAACTTTGGTGCTGAAATGCAAAAATTGGGTCAAAACCTTGGCGCTCTCAACAATGTTTATGAACTTCAATTGAAGTCTTCACAAGATTACCTTGAAAGCATGCAACAAATGAGCAGCTTGCAAGAGAATATCAAATCTATTATGGCTGACCTATCAGCTTCTGCAAAAGATACGGCTTCTTACCGTGAGAACATGGCCATGTTGTCTCAAAATCTTACTGATTTGAACAACGTATATGGTAACATGTTGCGTGCGATGAGAGGTTAATCCCTTTCTTTAAATATTTATTTAGTAGTAACAAATTAAAAATTAAAGAAAATGGCAGGTGGTAAGGAAACCCCAAGACAGAAGATGATCGGTCTCATGTACTTGGTATTGACTGCACTTCTTGCGTTGAACGTGTCTAAGCAAATTCTCGATGCTTTTGTGGCTATCGAAGACAACATTCAGCGAGGAAGTATAACACAATATGAACGTGGGCAAACTGCAAAAGGATCTCTTATCGAAGAGCTTGGCAGTGTAACTAAAGACGAAGCCGGACGCGCGAAGGCTGAGAAAATCAAGAAGTATCTAGGCATGATTGATAAAATCGACAAAAACGTTGGTGAATTTATCAAGTATGTAGATGAGCTTAAAATTGAATTGATTGGTAAAGTAGAAGGTCCAGAGAAGATCAAGATTGCCAAGATGAACGATAAAGAGAGTATTATTTGGAAGAATTATGATCCAAAGTCACCGCTACTTCCAGCTCGTTTGTTTTTACAAGCAATTCAAAACAAAGACAACTTTGATGTTCCTATGCACGAAATTGTTGGTTCTGAAATCTCAAGAATTGACCCAACTAAAAAAGGCAAGAAACTTTGGGAAATGTTCAAGGGCCTTCGCTCATCTATTGTAGAAACCGCAGGGAACTACAAGGAAGGTGAAAAGAGTTCTTGGAAGCTCAAAGTGAAAGAAATCAATGCATACGCTGATTTTCAAGACCTTGAAAAGCAAATTTTAAAAATGTTCAACGCACCTGGTAACAAGGTGAATCCTGAAGATTTAGAAGCACTTGTTTCTATTTACCAAGAATTGACAAAACAAGAGTTTGCTGATCACCACGAAGCTAAAAATATCCACTGGTTAGGTCGTACTTTTGACCACGCTCCGTTGGTTGGTGCCTTGGCTTCTTTGAGTTCTATGCAAAACGAAATTTTGGCAGCACGTGCCAAAGCTGTTAACTTACTCAAGTCTAAAGTTACTACTGGTGAGTTCTCCTTCAACAAAATTCAACAATTGGTAAGCGGCCCTGGTGTCGCTACGGCTGGTGAAGAAATTGAATTGCTCGTTACTATGGCCGCCTATGATTCCGACAAAAATCCAGGTGTCACTTCAAGTACTGGCAATGTTGAAATCAAAGAAGGTATCGGCCGCATCAAAATGAAAGCGGGCATGACCGATATGAAAGTAAATGGTACGGTTACTATTGTCAATAAATCTGGCGTTCCATACAAAAGAGATTGGGAATGGAAAGTTGCTGTTGTAAAAGCACAAGGTTCTATCTCACTTCCCGAGATGAGCGTCTTATACAAAGGTTGGAATAACAAAGTAGTTCCAGTTGTTGCAGGTGCGGTGAGTTCAGACATATCTGTTGATGGAGGAACTAAAACAAAAGCATCTTGGACTGACGCAGATGGCAATAAGTACGATGGTTTTTTTGTCAACGTAACTGGTGCAGCTAAGTTTGTGACCATTACCTTGAATGGTAAAGACAAAGACGGAAAATCTAAAACTTTCGGTAAGTTCAAATACAAAGTGAAACCTTTCCCTTCTGCTACGTTACAGGGTTCTACAATTTCAAAAACTACAGGATTTAAGGCTGTTGTTTCACTTGGTCCAGATTCTCCATTTACTGGCGTTGGTTTTACTGTTGTTGGTGGTGCTGTAATTGTTGGAAATGATGAGATTCCATTAGTGGATGGTCGTGTTCCAGCTTCTGCATTGGCTAAGGTTAAAGCAGGGAAACGTGTTGCAATTGATGTTACCTACAAACGTACAGGTAGTAATGAGATTAAGTCAACCTCCTCAGTACTTAAAGTAGTTCCTTAATCGGAAATTAAAATTAGAGAAAATGAAAAATGTATTGTTGGTTTTTGTTAGTGTCTTGACACTTGCGATTCACGCTCAAGATCGTCCTCAACGTGGCCCATACAACACACTTCCGGGTGGTGTTGTAGATGGAGTCGCGATACAAGAAGAGGTTCCTGTGCGTGCAAAAGTAGAGTACGAATATGTACGTGCTAGTGATGTTGCATGGCAGAAGCGTGTGTTCTCTCGCATCGATGCGCGTGAGACCATGAACCACGATATCTTTTTTCCATACGATGCTTTTGACGGTGATTTAGCTTCTGGTTCCATCTACCGTCCGAGTAATGCTAGCGAAATCGACGACCCAACCTGGAATAAAGATCAACGTCGTTGGTCTCTTTGGACGGTTATAATGCGTCATATCTTTCTTGGTGACTTAACTGTTTACCGTGTTGCTAGTGAGTTTTATCCAGATGCAGAAGATGGTTACAGCTTAAAGTACCCAATTCAACGCCAAGGTCAAAACGATTATTTTGACGTGAAGAAGTACCGCAAAGACGTGAATGGTTTGATGGCTTCTGGTGGTTTAGGTCCTAAGTTGCGTATTTACCGTCCGCTTTCTGAGGATACAATGGATATCATCAAAACTGACCAGAGTTTGCAAGAATACTTAGATAGTTTGCGTTCGGATTCTGACTACGAAGAGTTATTTGGTATTGATCAAAACAAACTACAAGAATGGTGGAATTTTACTTCTGTTAACTCTAATGTGCGCAAAGATGGTATTTCCATGTTTGTTCCTTCGAACAACATCGTTGCTTACCACATCAAAGAAGATTGGTATTTTGACAAAGAACGTTCTGTACTAGATAAAAGAATCATTGCAATTGCACCTGTAGCTCGTTATACGTTTGATGACGCTGAAGAAGGTGAATTGCCAACTCGCGGAGAACTTTTGATATACGATCAATTAGGTAAGCCTTACAAATTTGATGCGCAAGCAAATGAATTTTTGGAGTGGACAGGGCGCGTAGAAGAGCGTGAGATGTTCTGGTTGTATTTTGATGAGTTGCGCAATGTAATCGTGAACTACTATGTTTTCAACGACCAAAACGATGCGCAATGGATGTCTTTTGATGACCTCTTCTGGAAGCGTAAGTTTTCTTCAACGATTTATCGTGTGTCTGATAAGTTTGACCGTGAAATCGAGGATTACAAATTTGGTGTCGATGCTTTGTATGAAGCTGAGAAAGTCAAAGAAAGTATCCGCGATTGGGAACACAACCTCTGGCATTTCTAAGAAGATAAAATTTATAAAAGCCCCGTTGAAAAGCGGGGCTTTTTTCGTTTAATTTTGTACCGTGAAGTGGATAGGAAATCGCATTAGCTTTAATGATCAAAAAGACAAAACAACCATTGTCATTGATCCGTCTAAAAACGTCTGGATCTCAGCAATTATGGGCGCATGGCTGGGTATGTGGTATGCCATAGGGGGTACTGTCATATGGGCCCTCAACGTCATGAAGCTGAAGGGTCAAGAAGAAATGATCTTGTGGATATTTTTGGTGTTTTGGTTGTATTACGCCTGGCGCGTAACCATGAGTTTCTTTTGGAATATACGGGGTCAGGAGTATATTAAAATTGATGCCGATGCATTTTATCTAAAAAAATCTTTCCTGCACTTCGGAAAATCAGTGCCTTACTACTTTGATAATATCAAGAATTTTAAGTTTGAGATTCCAAAAGAAGGGAGTTTTCAAGCCATATGGGAAAGTTCACCCTGGATCAATGGCGGTGAACGCTTTGAATTCGATTATTTTCACCAAAAGGTGCGCTTTGGCAAAAAACTCAATGAGAAAGAAGCCAAATTATTATTTCAATTGATATCTAAAAAAATCAAATCCTGATGTACGGTCAAATCAAAATACATCTGAGCAATGAACTCACTCAAATAGAACAAAACGGACTGCTTAAAAAAGAAAGGATCATTACCTCTCCTCAAGGCGCCAATGTAACAGTGAGTACTGGTGAAGAAGTAGTCATTATGTGTGCCAATAATTATTTAGGTCTTTCTTCGCATCCTGAAGTTGTTGAAGCGGCTAAGGATGCGTTGGATACCCATGGTTATGGCATGTCTTCTGTTCGTTTCATTTGTGGCACACAGGATATCCATAAAACTTTGGAACGAAAAATCGCTGAATTTTATGGAACTGAAGATACTATTTTGTATGCTGCTGCTTTTGATGCAAATGGTGGTGTTTTTGAACCGCTTTTTACCGAGGAGGATGCTATTATTTCTGATGAATTGAATCATGCTTCCATTATTGATGGCATACGTTTGTGCAAGGCGGCACGTTACCGTTACAAGCACTCTGATATGGCTGATTTAGAAGCCCAGTTGCAAGCTGCACAAGCACAGCGCCACCGTATTATCGTTACTGACGGTGTATTTTCTATGGATGGTGACCTCGCCAAGATGGATGAAATATGTGCTTTGGCAGAAAAATACGACGCAATGGTCATGACCGACGAATGTCACTCAGCGGGTTTTATTGGCAAAACCGGCAGAGGCGTACCAGAACATTTTGGTGTCATGGACAAAGTTGATATAGTTACAGGTACACTTGGCAAAGCTTTAGGTGGGGCCATGGGTGGTTATACAACAGGAAAGAAAGAAGTGATCGAAATGCTCCGTCAGCGTTCGCGTCCTTATCTTTTCTCCAACTCACTTTCTCCAGCAATTGTAGGAGCCTCCATTAAAGTATTTGACTTATTAAGCACCACTACAGAACTCCGCGACCGCTTGGAGGCCAACACAGCGTATTTTAAAGAACGCATTGTTGCAGCAGGTTTTGACATCAAGCCAGGTGGCTCTCCAATTGTGCCAATAATGCTCTATGACGCTTCCTTGTCTCAAGAGTTTGCCAATCGCTTGCTTTCTGAGGGTGTTTATGCAATTGGCTTCTTTTACCCAGTTGTTGCCAAAGGGCAAGCGCGTATCCGCACACAAATTTCGGCAGCTCATACAAAAGCTGACTTAGACAAAGCAATTGCGGCATTTATAAAGGTTGGAAAAGAATTAAAAGTCATTTAGTTCGTCAAGTTATTCAGCCACTTTTATTCTGTAATTTCGGGATATGGAATTACTCATGATTATATTATTGGTGTTGATCAATGGTGTCTTTTCAATGTCTGAAATGGCGTTGGTCAGCTCCAAGCGATTCAAATTAGAAAAGGCCAGTAAACGCGGCAATAAAAAAGCACGAAAAGCCTTAGAGCTCTCAGAGAAACCAACGCGTTTTCTTTCTACGGTTCAGATTGGTATTACGCTCATCGGAATTTTATTGGGGGTATACTCTGGTGAGAACCTGACCAACGATTTTATGGCTTTACTTGACAAAGTAAGCGCGCTCAAACCATATAGTCAAGAATTAGCTACTGGCTTTATTGTCGTGACGATTACTTATTTTTCCATTGTGCTCGGCGAGCTTGTTCCAAAGCGCATCGGCATGGCTTTTCCCGAGAAAATCATCACTTTCATGGCTGGCCCCATGCAAGTTTTAGCTCTTATTACCGGGCCATTTGTATGGTTACTCACCTCCACAAATAACCTATTTGTCAAAATACTAGGCCTGAACGACGCCACGGACCAAGCGGTATCCGAAGAGGAAATAAAATCGATTTTAAAAGAAAGTGCGCAAGGTGGAGAAATCCAAGATATCGAGCACTCAATAGTAGAGCGTGTTTTTGAATTAGGTGATCGCAAGGTGAAATCTCTGTTCACGCACCGCAGTGAAGTTGTTTTCTTCAAAGAAAGCGATACATGGCAAGAAATCCGTCAAAAAATAGATGAAGAAAAGCACTCAGCCTATCCGGTCTCATCTAGCAATGACCTCGACGACATCACTGGAATCATCTTGCTCAAAGACCTATTCGGTGGCCATACCGAGCAGGATTTTCAGGTCGTGAATTACATCAAGGAGCCTATCTATTTCAATGAAAACACAAGCGCTTATCATGTGTTAGAGTCCTTTAAAAATGATGGCAATCATTACGGAATTGTAGTGGACGAATACGGTTCCGTTCAAGGCATCATCACTATGGATGATATGCTCGACGCATTGGTAGGTGAGTCCACAGAACAATATCAAGACGAATATAAAATTCTCCAACGCACGGAAGACACTTGGTTGGTAGATGGTCAGTACTCTATATTTGATTTTGAGAAGTATTTTGATGTTTTATTGACTGATGAACAAAATTCATTTGCTACTGTAGCAGGACTTTTTATTTCAAAGAAAAAGGAAATACCAGAAGTTGGAGACACTCTAGTTGTCGATCAATTGCAATTAGAGGTTGTCGATAAAGATGGCCCTAGAATTGATAAATTGTTGGTGACACTCAGGACGCAATAAAAAGTGGTCTCGCCAGGAATCGAACCTGGATCAAACGTTTAGGAAACGCTTATTCTATCCGTTGAACTACGAGACCAATTTTTGCATTTCTTGCCAAACTTGTGCAGCGGCTACATTCCAATCGAAAGCTTGTACGCGGAGCTTACCGAATTCTACTAATTGGGTTTGCAAAGCTACATCATTTTTCAGTTGGTGCATGCCATTTGCAATTGAATTGACATCAAACGGATCGACGTACAACGCCGCAGGGCCGGCAATTTCGGGTAAGCAACTTAGATTACCAGCAATAATTGGTGTGTGCGTGGCCATAGCTTCGGCCAAAGGCATCCCAAAGCCTTCAAAATATGGAACGTAAACAAAAGCTGTGGCTGCGCCCATGATGGCTGCGAGTGTTTTTGTTTCGATATGTCCTTTGAAATGGATGCGCTTGGCAAGATTAGCTTCGATTTCAAATGATTGGTCTTTCCACATGGCGGCTCCGACAATCACTAGATGAACGGTGCTGTCAGATTGAGCAAACAATTGAAACGCTTGAAGCAAACGATAGATGTTTTTTCTTGGGTGCAGCGAGCCTACAAATAAAAAGTAGGGATCATTGAAGCCTAGTTGCTGTTGGATATTTTCTTTTTCTTGATGAGAAATAGCTTTGTAATGCGTACTGACCCCATTGTAAATGACGCTAATTTTTTCTGTAGGCGTTTGATAACGCGCTTCGATATCTTGTTTGGTCGTGTTGGAAACGGTAATAATGTGCGCAGCAGCTTTCGCAAAGCGAGGAAAATATTTTTTGTAATACCAAGCTACCCATTTAGGGAGGTCTTGCGGATAATGTTCAAAATTGAGGTCGTGAATGGTGGCGAGCACTGGCGTTTGAATGCCGAGTGGAAACATGCCATCCGGAGACCAAAAAACGTCGAGGTGGTCTTTGCGAATAGCGTTTTTCAAGCGCCACTGAAACCATATAACGTACAGGAACGGATGTCGTGTAGGTGGAAAGAGCACTTTGCAAATGACATTTGGCCCAAAACAAAATTTTGGATCTACAGGTCGGTCAAAGTAAAGAATAAAGGTATGTTCTGGCTGATTTTCAGTGATTCTTTTGACCAGCTCAAGGGTGTAGTTGCCAAAACCTTCTAGTTTTTGACCAAGTAAAGATCTGGTATTGATTCCGATGCGCATCTTAGAATTGCAAGATGTAATTGCTTGTTTTTTCGGCGCCGATTGTAGTAGCAGCTCCGTGGCCGCAATAAACGGTGGTGTGCTCAGGAAATTGGAACATGACCTCAAAAATGCTTTTTTTAAGTGTGGCTAGATCTCCTCCTGGTAAATCTACACGACCAAAGCTTCCTTTAAAAAGTACGTCGCCATTGATTACAAAACCGCTGTCGTGGTAAAAAACAACATGACCCGGCGCATGACCTGGCGTATGGTAAACCTTGAATTTTAGTGCCCCAAATTCGAGTGTTTGTTGGTCCGTTAGGGCATGAGTTGGCGCTTCAATTTCTTTGTAATTTTCAAAGCCATAAACGTGTGCGTAACTTTTAACGGACTCCCAAGTGAGTTGGTCAGCGGTGTGCAGATATGCAGGCGCCTTGAAGCGATCTTGGCAAAATGAGGCACCTAAAATATGGTCAATATGGGCGTGCGTAAAGAGAATAGCCTTGATATCTAGGCCGTTTTCATTGATGTAAGCAAAGAGTAGGGCTTCTTCTGCTCGGGTGTAGCAACCCGGATCAAAAATGACGGCATCTTGCCCATCCGAAACAACAAAGGTATTTTCTTGAAAGCCATTAAAGGTGAATGTTTGGATCTGAACTGACATGCCTCAAAGTTACTGCAAATCTGCTTTAGCGCAGCAAATTGACGTGGCCAGTCAGGACTTCTTTTCTGTTTTGGTAGTCTGTGTAAATGATTTTCCAGGTATAGGTGCCATCTTGGCAAGGACGGAAATTGTAGCTGCCATCCCAGTAGTCTTTAAGGTCGTTGAATTGATAAATGAGCTCTCCCAAGCGGTCGTAGATACTGACTTCAACCTCTAGGTAATTGGCTCCAACAACCCTGAAATACTGATTGAACATATCGCCATCGGGTGTAAAAGTATTTGGCACATAGAAGAAAGGGTCAAAGAAAATGTTGACTTGACTTTGGGCCGTACAGCCGTTTTGGTCAGTGAAATAGATCGAATAGATTGCGTTTTGATTGGGTGTCACGATCGTTGATTGGCAAGTAGGGCAAGAGACTTCATCTGGCGGTGACCACAAAAAGGCACCAAGGCCAGACGGATCTGCCGTTAGTTGAATGAGGTCGCCTTGCACGGCAAAGATATCTGAGCCAGCACTTACAAAGGCAGGTTGAAATAAACTGACCTGTACATATGCGGAGTCTTGACAACCTTGCGCGTCGGTTCCGACGACCATATAGGTTGTATTGAACGGAGGCAACACGCTTACTTGTGCACCATTAGCGCTGGAACCATTAGCACTAGGGCTCCATTCGTAATAAAGCGCGCCATTAGCCCAAAGGTTGGCTGGGCGCCCAGGGCAAACAATGGTGTCATTACCTGCCGAAATATGAGCAGTTAGTATGGAGACCCATACGGAGTCGGTCTCGGTGCCGCAACTGTTGGTGACGTCTACAAAGTAATATTGGTCTTGCAAAGGGTTGATTTGCACAGTTGGATTGGAGGCACCCACGAGGTTGTTACTTGGATACCAAAAATAGCTAGAGCCACCTGAAGCGGTGAGTGGCATTGAGGTGCCATAGCAAAGCGCTACGCTATCTATGAGCTGTGGAACAGGCGAATTGTTGAAAACGGTTATGCTGATCGAATCTTTGGCTATGCAACCATTGGCAGATGTAGTAGTTGCGGTGTAGGTAATGTTGTTTGATGGCGTAGCGATTACATTAGTTCCGTTTGTCGTATTAAGGAAGTTCCCGGGTGACCAACTCACCGTACCGCTTGCTGTGGCGGTAATATTTACATTTTCTCCGATACAAATGGTGGTGTCGTTGGGCAGGGAAATGCTCGGGGCACTGACGTTAAGGGTTACTTGAACGGTGTCTGAACCGCAGGAGTCTGCAATAATAACAGAAAAAGTTGTGGTATTGACAATTGTAGCCGTTGGAGTTGGGCTGCTTGGGTCATCGAGTACGTTGGCCGGAGACCACGCGTAAGTGCTACCGCCAAAGGCGTCTAATTGATAGGAATCACCAGGGCAAATGCTGACAGCAGGTTGCACTGCACCCGCCGTGAAGCCACCGATATTGACGGTCACTATTACTGAATCTGGGGTAAAACACCCGGTCGAATCGAATGCGACGAGCAAAACGTCATACGTGCCGGGTGTGGTGTAGGCGTGCACGGGTTCGTATACATTGGAGGTGCTGCCATCTCCAAAATCCCAGTAAAATGAATTGGCGTTTTGCGAGTTGTTGTCGAAGTAAACACTTTGTGGAATGCAAATGAGTGGTTGTGGCTGAGCTGCAATGGCCTCTATGGTACTTAGTTCAAATTTGAAGCAAGCTAAATTGCAATTGGTACTCTGATTGGTGGGTGACCACGAACCAGGGGTGCTCGTAAAACCGTAATCATTACCACCGCAGGCGCCACAAACGGCATGATAAATTCTACCCTGATTGTCAAAGCGGGAAGTGCCACCATCTACGTGATTGGAACTGCTATTGATACCGCCCATAAAAGTGGCATATTTAAGGGCACTTGCATCTTGATCAAGAACAGCTATGTAGAAATTGGACCCGTTCGTATTGAGCTGGTAAGCATCGAGTGTCACAGGAAAGTTATTCGTAGTTGAATAAATAGCAGGGGAATAAATGGTATTCAATGTACCACCCCACCCCGCAATATATATATCGTAACAATCAGATACAAGGAAAGCAGTTGGTGAAAGTTCTACGTGACCAGTGCCCGCACCAATCATAGTTGTCCAGTTGGTGACTGATAAGTCTTGGGCGTACTTGCGCAAAAATTGACCTGAATTCGCATTTGCATAACAACCAGGTGTTATGGTCCAAGAAGATTCAGTTTGCCCGTAAACATAAACAGCATTGTTGACGTCCGTCCGCACAAAGTAGGTCTGATCGTATTCCGCTTGCCCCATATAGGTGCCTGATTGCAATGCACCGCTTGCTGCATTGATGCGCAAGGCGTAACCATCTGAAATACCGCCATTAAATGTGAGATCGTGTCCGCCGGTAATCGCTAAAGAACTTGAGGTGGTTCCGCCCGCAACATAGATGCTCCCATTGGTACCAATAGCAATGGAATTACCAGATTCTACACCGCTTCCGCCAAAATAGGTACCCCAAAACATTTGGGATAACCCTGAGTTCATTTTAAATATTACGGCATCTTGAGTGCCATTGAGCAAGCCTTGAAATGCGTTTGTTGTTGGAAAATTGGTAGATATTGTTGTACTAGAAATATAGACATTTTGATTGGCATCCAATACGATTTCACCTCGGTAGTGATCACCATAGTTGTAATTGAGTGCGCTGATATTCATGCCATCAGTGTTTGTGCCCCCTACATACGTTGAGGAAAGCAGTGCGGTTCCGGTTGCATTTAGGCGCGCCACATAAATATCGGTGCCGTTGAATTCTAGGGCGTCATAGGTCAAATAAGGCCCTCCATTAAAGGTGTTGTCAAAGGACTGTCCAGCCATAGGGAAGTTTGTTGAGGAGGTAACGCCATAAATATAAAGCTCGCCGTTCGGCGCGCTAACAATACTGTGCGGTGTCTCATTACCCGAACCTCCGATATAGGTGGAATAAAGGAGGGCTGTTCCGTTGGCATTGAATTTAGTAATACCAACATCCATTGGAAAGGATCCGGTTCCTGAATTGTAAGTGGGGTCATATGCCCCTGCAGTGCTTGGATACCCAGACCCGAAAACGATACCACCCCCAAAAAGATTGCCGTTGACATCAGGCGTAGCAGTAAAGCCCCAGTTGTCTACGGGTGAACCCGTGAAGGTAGAAAATGTCAAACTCGGATCGATATATAGTTCGAAATTTGAATCATAGGATGACCCAACTTGAAAAGACACGATATCATTGTTGATTACAAATTGAATGGGTACTTCTTTCTTTTCAGATTCCGATAGGATATTCCATGCTTTTGGCGCACTGTATGTAATTTCGCCAAAGCGATGTGTGAGGTGTAAAATTCCTTGCGCATCGACATATAGGGTGTCGGCACCAAGTATTTGAAAATCAAATTGATGAATGTTTGCTTGCGGATCTAGTTGAAGATGAAAAGCAAATTGTTGTTTGTCAGTAAGGTAGAGGAGGTCCCCGCCCGTGAAATAATTGTCAGCACTTAATTGGCGAACGCCGTGGATATTAGCTTTCCATTTGCTTTGGTCGTTCCCAAGAAAGTAATTGTGATAATGTGTACTGGAATCTCTCTCTGTAAATATGGCGTTCTGCGCGTGTAAAAACTGATGTTTGATGGCATGGTACGCGGTGCTCTCCTGTTGTTGATGTGCTTCTTCTGCATCGTGATTGTGAAAGGTAGCATCAGAAAGGAAATAAGTCAGTCCTTGTTGTTCAACATAGAGTCTTCCGGAGGACAGCGGCATGTTGTATAAAATACGGTTGTCCCATTGCCCCTGATTCGGGTACATCCAAAGCTCTTGCGCAAAAGCGGTTTGTATAAAAAAGAGCAAAAAAAGGAGTCTAAGTAAGGACATCAGTCGAGTAAATTTAACACAAACGGGTGCAATCTCAAAATATTAAACTTCCCAAAAGCGATAGGGTTGCCAAAGTCCTAAAAAAAATTGCGTTTTGGCAGAAAATGCTGTTAATTTGTGTTTCAATAGTATATTATGAAACTGTTTACTTCTCTCCTCATTTTCTTGTTGGCTACGCTAACCAACCTTAGTTTTGCACAAGACTATTCTCGCCTAAAGATTTTTGCAAACGAGTTGGAGCTCAACAAGCTTGCTAATTTGGGCGTTGCCATTGATCACGGCATCCATAAAGAGGGTGTCTTCTTCATCTCTGATTTTTCCAAAGAAGAGCGTCAAATCATGGACACTTATGATTTTACCTATGAAGTTTTGATTGAAGATGTGCAAGCCTATTATGTTCAAGTCTTGGCAGCGCCTGCTACAAAAGAAATGAGCACCTTGAAAAACGTAAGTTGTTCGGGAACGGGAAGTTCAGGATCGGGCTTTAACCCGAGTGTCCCGTCTCATTTCAATTTAGGAACAATGGGCGGCTACTTGAAGTACGACGAAATGCTGGCGGAACTCGATGAAATGGTAGCGACTTACCCTAATTTGATTACAGCCAAAGCGCCGATCTCAACATTTTTAACAGCGGAGAACCGCCCGCTTTACCATGTGCGCATTTCTGACAATCCGAACGTAGACGAAAGCGGTGAGCCCAAAGTCTTGTATACAGCGATCCATCATGCCCGCGAACCGATGAGTTTGATGGAAACCATTTTCTTCATGTGGTACGTGCTCGAAAATTACGGCAGCAATCCAGAAATCACTTATTTGGTCAACCACATGCAGCTTTATTTTGTCCCGTGTATCAATCCTGATGGCTATGTCTACAACCAAACTACTAACCCAAATGGCGGTGGCATGTGGCGCAAAAACCGCCGCCTTAATTCTGGAGGTTCTTATGGTGTTGACCTCAACAGAAATTACAGTTATGGCTGGGGAACTACAGGCACCTCCTTTACACAAACCAACGAAACTTATTGCGGAACAGCTGCGTTTTCAGAGCCAGAAACACAAGCGATGCGTTGGTTGGTTCAAAACAATAAGTTTGTGACGGCTTTTAATGCGCACACTTACGCAGAAGACATTCTCTTCCCGATTGGCACCACCACCGCCGAGTTTGCCCCACACCACAATTATTTCCAGGAATACACGAATATCATGGTGAGCTACAATGGCTACACCGCCATGAAAAGCTCTGCTTTATATCCAGCGTCAGGAGATTCCGACGATTACATGTACAAGGTAGATATCGGCGTTGGTGTCAAAGACACTATGTTTGTGCATACACCCGAGGTAGGAACAGCATTCTGGCAACCTTCTTCGGAGATCATTTCCACTTGTCAAGAAATGGTTTATCCCAACCTTATTTTAGCACATGTAGCAGGAGTATACATCCAAACAACAGACCAAGACCCGAGTAATATTGTCGCATTGAGTGGTAATTTCACACATCAAGCAAGAAGGTTAGGTCGGGAAAATGGTCCGGTAGCAGTGAGCATAGTGCCTTTACAAAATATTGTTTCAGTCGGAAGCCCCGTAGTTCATGACTTAGCATTACAACAAAATGGCATTGCTGGAATTTCTTACACGCTCAATCCCAACATCCAATTTGGCGATCAAATCAAGTATATTCTTCAGACAGACAACGGTTATTGGATCAAAAAAGACACCATTGTCAAAACATTTGGTGCCTACACACTTCAAGTAACAGAAAATGGTACGGCTGCAACCAACTGGACGGGCAACTGGAATACGACAACCTCTACGTTTGTTTCTGCACCTCGTTCATTTACTGATACGCCTACAGGAAATTACGTCAATAATGCTAATACCACATATACTTACGTTCCTACAATTGATTTGAGCAATGCGGTGGCGGTAAAACTCAATTTCTGGGCAAAATGGGACATCGAAGCTGACTTCGACTACGTCCAATTGCAAGTATCTACAGACAACGGTGCTACATGGGTAGGTCAATGCGGTTTGTATACCGTTGCGGGTAATTCGGCCAATGGCAGCGTGCAACCCAATAACCAGCCTGTTTGGGAAGGCCTTCAGAGTACTTGGTTACAGGAAGAAATCCAGTTGAGCGATTATCTCGGACAGGTCATCAAGGTACGTTTTCAATTGAAATCTGATGGTGGTACGCGCAAAGATGGTTTTTACTTCGATGATTTTTCGATTTATTATAACGAAGCGGGCCCCACCATTGCACCTGTTGCACAGTTTCAAATGCCGTCGGTTCTTTGCAGCGAAACACCTATTTCATTTACCGACCTTTCACAAAACGTGCCGACTTCTTGGGCTTGGGATTTCGGCGATGGCTTTACTTCCATCGAGCAAAACCCGAGTAATGTATTTGCACCAGGAACGTATACAGTAAGCCTCACCGTTACAAACAGCGCTGGAACAAATACCACATCTCAACAAGTAGTTATTCAGGCTGCACCTATTGTAGGGTTCTCTATTGCAGATGCGGATTTGGTACTTTGTTCACAAGATGGCCCAGTTGCCTTAAGCGTTACGCCGCAAGATGCTACGGTGAGCGGTTTGGGTGTGAGTGGACTATCATTTGACCCGACTGGTCTTGCGCTCGGCCCAGTGACACTTTCCGCCGCGGTTACCGATCAGCTTACAGGTTGTAGCACCACGAGTTCTTTGACAGTAATAGTTGAAAACTGTGCAGGTTGGCCAGGACTCGAGAAATTGAATATGCAATTATTTCCAAATCCAACAACAAATCAAGTAACGATTTCTGGTATTCTGCAAGAAACACAGATTTTTGTTTACGATTTGAATGGCAAACTTCTTCAAGAAGTAGAGTGTACATCGAACCAAATTTTAGATTTGCCATATAACGCAGGCGTATATTACGTTGAGGCCAAGCAACAGCAACTATCTGCAAGGAGCAAGCTCATTTTAATAAAGTAAACATTTGAAAAACGAAAGTTAGGGGAGTCATTGACTCCCCTTTTTTATTTTATTCAATTTTATTGTAGTACATTTGTTAACCATTTGGTTAAACCAAAAGTTAAAAATGAGGTCCAGTACAGAAAATCGGATTTTAGAAGTTGCCAAGGAAGTTTTTATGGAGCAGGGACTCTACGGTGCTCGAATGCAAGATATTGCCAATAAGGCGGGTATAAATAAAGCGTTGTTACATTACTACTTTCGTAGTAAAGAACGGCTTTTTGATGTCGTTTTTGGTGGCGCATTGACTAAGTATTTTAAAAATATGGAAGTCCTGAATAACAACTCCAAATCTGTCATCGATCGTATTATCCACTTCTCTGAATGTTTTATTGATTTTCTGGCGGAGTATCCTCAAATGTCTTTGTTTTTACTAAAAGAAATGAGTGCGAATGAAGCGCTATTTTTGGACAAAGTAAAAAGTATCAAAAGTCAGGAACAACAAGGCGTGATTCAATTAATTACTGACGCTGGGTTGGATTCAAAAGTAGACCCAGTTCTCTTCTTAATGCAATTGCACTCACTCTGTGCCTATCCTTTTTTAGCAGCTCCTGTTTTTAAAGTCATTATCGAAAAAAGTGGTCAAAAGTGGTCAGATCCGCTGCATGACAAACTCAAGTCCTCAGTTAAAAAGTTTATTACACAACAACTCACATGAAAAAACTATTTACTTTATTTATTTTTTGTTGCGTCGCTTTGCAATTTAGGGCCCAAGAAAAAATAGTAAGCATTGATTCTTGCTTGCAATGGACAAAAATTAATTACCCATTGCTCAAACAATCAGAGTTGGCTCAAGTCAATTCACAGCTCAATTTAAATGCGATTCGCGAAGCTTGGCTTCCGAAGGTGAATTTTTTAGCTCAGGCTACATATAACACGGAAGTTGTTCAGTTCAATTTACCCGGAAATAATTTGGTCTTCCCTCATGATGCCTATCTGGGATCAATAGGTATTGAGCAATTGCTTTTTGATGGTGGTGTTTCTTCGAAGCAAGCGCAAATAGAGGGCACATCTGGTCAAATTGAAGTGAAAAAAAATGAGATTGAAATCTATCGTTTAGTAGAAAGAGTCAATCAAATTTATGGCGCCATCTTACTTGCACGCGCGAATGTAGATATGCTGGCTATTTACATGGAGAATCTACGTGCGCGTCACAATAGTTTGACGCCTGCAGTCACAAATGGCGCTGCGCTTTTAAGTAGTTTAGATGAGCTCGATGCAGAAATTCTTAAGTCTGAGCAACAATTGCTCGAGGCAAATGCAAATTTAGAAGGCTTGTATGGTGCCATTTCATTATTGACAAAGCATTCCATAGGTGCGCAAACAGAAATGCTGCTTGCTCCGCTCGGAGGTAAATCAAAATTAGTGAATTACCAACGACCAGAACTTGATCTATTGAGTTTGCAAAAACAAGCACTTGATCAAAGATATGACCTAGCTTACCGCGTTGCACTACCCAAAATAACATTGGGAATGAATGGCAACTATGGTCGACCCGGGCCGAATTTCATCAATCAAGATTTAAGAGCTTTTGGATCGGCAAATCTCACTTTGCGATGGAATGCTTCTACGCTGTATGGCCTCAATCGCGAAAAGAACAGATACAATTTACAAAAAGACATACTTGATGTGCAGCGCGCCAACCTGATGTTAGGTATCGAAACACAACGTATACAACTCGAAAGTCAAATTACAGCTGCCAGTGAATTATTGCGCAAAGACACTGAAATCATTGAGAAACGCAAGCGCATTACTGTTGTATACGCTAACCAATTGGAAAATGGCAAGATTACCGTGGCCACCTATCTGATACAGCTCAATGAAGAAATGGCTGCTCAACTCAATCGCCAAATTCATGAAATAAAACTAATGAATGCAATGTCAACTTACAATGCCAATATGGGGATTCAAAAATTTTAAACAAATAATTTATGTCAAAAGAAAAAAAATCAAGCAAAAAACCATTCATTTTTATCGGTGTTGCCGCAATAATTGTGCTAATTGGCTCGGGCTACTTCTATGTTAATTCCGGGTTTGAGACCACAGATAATGCACAAATAGATGCAGATATTATTCCGATTAGAACCAGTATTTCAGCTTACGTCAAAGCGGTGAATTTTAAGGATAATCAATTTGTGCATAAAGGAGATACACTCGTTCTTTTAAATGATGTTGAGTTCAGGGCAAAATTACAGCAAGCTCAGGCTGCACTTGAAAATGCCCAGGCCAATTTGCTTGCCGTTCAAAACAATGCGAATGCCAGTTTATTGAATGTTGATGCTGCAATGTTGAGCAGTGAAAGCGTATCTCAAAGTATAGATATCGCAAAAGCACGTCTAACCAAAGTTCAAGAAGACTACACCCGTATCAAGAATATGTATTTAGCAAAAGCTGCAACAAAGGCTGAAATGGACGCAGTAGAAGCAGAGCTCGCTGTCGCCAAAGCACAATTTTCTTCAGCAAGTAATCAATACAAAGCTTCAAACGCGCAAAGTAACGGTGTGCGCTCACAGTCAGAGGGTCAAAAAGCAATGGTTCAATTAGCCCAAGCATTGATTCGTCAACGTGAGGCCGAGTTAAATCTAGCAGAAACCATGCTATCCTATACAGCTATTTTAGCGCCATGTGATGGCATCGTCTCCAAAAGAAGTATTGATGTCGGACAATTTGTAGCAACAGGTTCTCCTGTCTGTACGGTCATTGACAATACCCAACTTTGGATCAGTGCCAACTTTAAAGAAACACAAATGGAAGCAATTCATGTTGGCCAGCAAGTAGATGTGAAAATTGACGCTTATCCAAACTTGGATATACACGGCAAAGTAGAGGCTTTTGTAGGTGCTACGGGTGCTAAGTTTTCTTTGTTGCCGCCAGATAATTCGACAGGCAATTTTGTGAAAATCGTTCAACGCGTGCCCGTTCGCATCAAACTACAGACTTTAACAGAAAAGCAACGCGATTTGCTTTTACCTGGACTTAGTGCCTTTGTATCAGTCAAAGTTAGATAAACCATGACAGCAGCAACGGCAGCACCGGTGTACCCTACGGGAGCAGCCAAATGGATTCTTATCCTGACGGCTATTTCCTGCGCATTACTTGAACTTATTGATGCCACAATTGTAAATGTTTCTTTGCGCGAAATCAGCGGTAGCATCGGCGCGACAACAACGGAAATTGCATGGGTTGTGACATCATATGCGGTTTCTAACGTAATTATCATTCCCCTTACAAGTATGCTTTCCGATCTTTTTGGAAGGAAAGTTTATTTTACTGCTTCTGTGATTATTTTTACTTTTTCATCGTTGATGTGCGGTTTTTCTGGAAGCCTTTGGACCCTTGTGTTTTGGAGATTTGTTCAGGGACTTGGAGGAGGTGGATTGCTTTCAACAGCACAAACCATTATCATTTCCTCATTTCCGCCGGAAAAAATAGGTACAGCAAATGCTATTTTTGGAATGGGAATTATTTTAGGGCCCACTTTCGGACCAACATTAGGAGGTTTAATTACAGATAATTTCTCTTGGCATTGGATCTTTTTTGTCAATATCCCAATTGGGATTGTAGCAGCAATTTTATCTTGGAAATTTGTTGCGGATCGGGTCGGAGCTGAAAAGCCTAAAAAAATTGATTATTGGGGTATTGTTTTTCTAGTGATTTCAGTTGGCTCTTTGCAGTTTGTATTGGAAGAAGGAACCTCTAAAGATTGGTTCGAAAGTCATGAGATTATTTTCTTTACGGCGCTAGCAATTCTCGGAATAATTGCATTCATTATCCGCGAGACATCTATAGATTACCCAGCTGTAAATATCAAATTATATAAGAGTTTCAATCTGGCACTAGGCAGTATCCTTAATTTTTTATTGGGCTTAATGTTATTTGGCTCCGTCTTTATTTTCCCATTGTTTGTGCAAATATCTTTAGGCTGGACGGCTACCCAAACAGGATTATTCATGATACCCGGCGCATTGTTTACAGCTTTTACCATGCCAGTGGTTGGCAAGCTATTAGGAAAGGGAGTCAATCCAAAATCGATTATTATTTTCGGTGCACTTTTGACTTTTTGTTTCTTGTATATGCTTTCTACTGCTTCACCAGATTCAAGTGAAAGTAATTTTTATTTTCCATTCATTTTACGCGGAGTAGGGATGGCATGTATGATGGCGCCAATTATCAGTTTGGCCATAGTTGGATTAAAGGGTAAAGAAATGACTCAAGCTGTGGGCCTTTCGAATATGATCAGACAATTAGGGGGTTCTTTTGGTATTGCCATGATCAACGTCTATTTAACCAAAGACAATGCAGTCATGCGTGGCGGTTTACTACCAAATATTTCCGATTATTCGCAAGCGGCGTCAGAACGATTTTCGGCTTTGAAGCAGAATTTTTTAGCACGTGGTTATTCTTCAAGCGAAGCTGAAACGCTTGCTGTTAAGATGCTAGACGGTGCCGTGCAGCGTCAGCAAGCATTGTTGAGCTACATTCATGGCTTTTACGTGGTTGCTTTTTTAATTCTCTTGATTATTCCAGTTGTTTTATTGGTCCGATATCAAAAGCCAAACAAAACAGAGGAAAGCAGCCAAGAATCAATAACAGCTCATTAACTAGAGTGCAATAAACTGCGCTATTCTATCCACGTAGTTTTGGTAACCAGCTACAAATGGTGTGGTTTCGTGCTCTCCACCGGGCACCAAAAACGCTTCTTTGTATCCATTTGTTTTGTTATCGTAAACGGGTTGCCCGTGGCTTTTAACGGTAAGAAAGCTATCGTCTAGACCATGTATCCAAAGCAAAGGAACATTTATTTTTTTTATTTCAGTGGCGTTATCGATTTGAAGATCCACTAAAAATGAGCCTGGCATAGACAAAAGCCCCGCATCTTGGATCATGACTTCGGCCGACGCAAATGGCGCTTCTAAGATCAGCTTACTCGGAGACAACGCGTATTCGGCAGGGTGCGCGGCAACTTCACAGGCTGCTGCTGAACCCAAAGAAAAACCGAAAATAACAAAGCGCTCGTTTTGCAAGCCCTGCGCCTTGAGCCATTCGATAGCGCGCCCGGTGCTGCGGTACATGTTTGCTTCGCTGGACTTTCCTTCTGAAAGGCCAAAACTTGGGTAATCGAACATCAAGACGCCATAACGACCAAGCCCGCCCGCATGGGCATACAATTTTTGACGTGGCCAATAACAGTCCATGTGGTCTTTGTTGCCGTGGCAATACAATACAACTGTATCTGTTGCGATGGAAGCCAAATCGCCGACATATATCGCGCTCATTTTGGCACTGCCTTCTTCGAGTTCCACGTTCCATTCCAAATGATGGATCATGGAATCTGGCACGCCAAATTCACCCGCTAAATCCAAAGACAATTCCCCTTGATAGGCATCGAGCTGATAGCTCTCGATCTGACTTGGATTGAATAAAAAGCCATCCAAACGCTTGCGACAAGCAATAGCAGTCAGGGCAATAAACAAAATGATTATAATATTTTTCATCTTTATAAGTGATAAGTGATACCAAAATAAAGCCCTGTGGCTCCGCGATTCTGTAGCATACTTGGGTAAGGAACTACGATGTTTTCATTGGATTCGAGCGGAGCCAAAATTTTAACTTCGGCCTGATAACTAAACTTGGGTCTGATCCATTGATGCCCGAATTGCAAACTTGGAATCCAGCATTGCTCATTGGGTCTACCCTGCGATTCCTTTTTGTAAAAATCAAACCAGTTCGAAATGCCAGCGTAGAAAAAATTATAATTGGCATGGTAAACTGTGCACATTTTATCGAGTTGTTCTGGTTTCCATTGACGTCCATATTTGTAATAATAGTTGGCGTCTAGTTGTGGCCAAACGCGGTTGGCACCTGTGTAGAAATCGATCAAAATATTTGTATTCAATTGACTTGAAACACCCATGCGCTCGGTGTGCCAAATTTTTTGAGAAGCGCCCAGTTCAAACTGACCAACACCAAACGCAAGCGAGGTGAGGTGGAGGTTGCCAAAAACGGTTGTTTGGTCTGTGAGCCCGCGACCATAGCCTATAGAGCTAAAGGGAATAGGGATCACGCCAATACCCGGAATTTTAGCTAGGGGCCCACCGAAGTGCCCAGCAATAACAGCTTCACCTTTTTTCAAAGGTTCGACAAAACGAGCAGGCGCACAAGACCACAAAAATGTCAGGCCGGCACCAAAAAATAGTAGAATTCGCATGTCCAAATATAAAAAGATTAACCATCCAAATTCCTTACCTTTGTGTTATGTCAGGTTCGAGCTATGGTCAAAT